>OGRG01002396.1_pt1 | contig 10744 bp, 9 predicted proteins | sample 1553501 | NCBI WGS metagenome assembly OGRG01 (sample SAMEA2580018, study PRJEB22360) | human gut metagenome | biome: human gut; feature: human-associated habitat; material: faeces | place: Denmark | collected 2008/2010 | reverse complement strand
GGAATGCAGATTTAAATAAAATTGTAATTGTTTTTGGTATAAAAATGCTTTATATGCTTTGTCAGTTAATGGAATAGTTCTATAACTTTTTTTTGTTTTAGGAGGGCGTATGATACAACTCCATTTTCCATTTACTTTTTCATATTGAACTTGATGATCAATTTTTATGTTTTTGTGTTTTAAATCTACATCATTCCAAGTAAGCCCACATATTTCGCCACAACGTAACATTGTTTCTGAAAGAATCACAATTAATGGATACCATCTTCTATAACGCAAACTATCTTCTGTAAAATCCAACAAAGAATTTAACTGTTGTGAAGTTAGAATTGTTTTTTCTACACAATCATCATTAATCCCTTTCAATGCCCCTTCTGTTGGATTTGTACGAATAATATGATCATCTAATGCTATTGCAAAGGACTGGCGGAATATATTGTGAACATATTTAAGAGTATTCTTTCTAAATTTTACAGATAATTCTGCATAAAATAGTTTAATATCAGATTTTTTTACATCTTTAACTTTTTTCAAAGCTATTTGGTTGCTTTTCAGCAACAAGCTTATTTATATTATCATAAGCTTTTTTATTTGTCAAGAATTTTTTCAATTCTTTTTCTTTGCCGTTTCTCACGAATCAGCCTTAATAGTTTATCATTTTCGTTTTCGCTTGTCAAGAACTTTTTCATCCTTTTTCGACATTTCAGCGTTGTTTTCCAACTGGTGAAAATCCCTTTTCTAAACTCAGTCTTAAACAAACGGAGAAGGAGGGATTTGAACCCTCGCGCCGCTACTAACGACCTACTCCCTTTCCAGGGGAGCCCCTTCGGCCAGCTTGGGTACTTCTCCAAATTGCCCTACTTACTAAGTAGTTCCGATATTTATCTCTGCCGTTCTCAGCGACAGGTGATATTATATCTCGTATCTTTTATGTTGTCAAGTACTTTTTTCAACTTTTTTCAAAAGTTTTTATTCTGTATTTGACTAGCGGAGAGAGTGGGATTCGAACCCACGCGCCCTTGCGGACAAACGGTTTTCAAGACCGCCTCGTTATGACCACTTCGATATCTCTCCATATGTTGTTGACTGCGTTCGTTGTGTTCTCACCGCCGACGCAAGTGATATTCTAGCATCAATACCCGCATCTGTCAACAACTTTTTTACATTTTTTTCAATTTTTATTTTTATCTTCCCAGATTTCCCATAAAGCCCGCTAAAATACGGCATTTTTCAATCACAAAACATTCTTTAATGTTTCAAAAATGCTTCCGCGATATCAAGATCCTCCGGTGTTGTGATCTTAATATTCTGATAAGATCCCTCTGCCAGAGCAACCTTTGCCCCTGTCTCCTGCTCTACTACCATGGCATCATCTGTAATTTTGCTCATATCTTTCTGACGAATGCTGTCATGAGCCTCACGTATCAGTGAATACGAAAAAATCTGCGGGGTCTGAATTGTCCACACACACTTTCTGTTTGGAGTTTCTTTTACATATCCCTCTTCATCAGAAAGTTTGACTGTATCTTTAGAAGGCATACCAATCACACATGCACCTGTTTCCTTCACTTTCTGCAGACCACGTTTAAGAATTTCTTCTGTCACAAAAGGTCTTGCACCGTCATGGATCAATACATATTCACAGTCTCTGCATTCACAAAGACCTGCATAGACAGAATCATAGCGTTCTTTTCCTCCCGGGATTACTGCCGATACCTTTGTAAATCCATATTTTTGCACGATTTCTTCTTTACAGTAGGAGATAGATTCCTCTCCTGTCACAAGAATAATATCCTGAATCAGCGGACTTTCCTGAAAACAGCGCAGGGAATAATACAGAACCGGGTATCCCTGTATCTCCAGGAACTGCTTCTGTACTTTACTGTGCATTCTTTTTCCCTGCCCTGCTGCCAGAACAATGGCCGTATTTCTTTCTGACATCTCAACGCTCTCCCAGTTTAAGATTCGGCACAGCATTCAGATCCCAGCCATGACGTGTACCTTTAATATATTCATAATAAGCAGCTACTCCGATCATTGCTGCATTGTCTGTACAGAAGATCGGTGACGGCCGATAAAAACTGTAATTATTTTTCTTACATGCTTCTTCCATTGCCGCTCTTAACGTTCCATTCGAAGCCACTCCGCCTGCAATTGCAATCTTAGTCATCCCATAATCTTTGGCTGCAAGCATTGTATGCTCCACCAGCACATCAACTACCGCTTTCTGGAAAGATGCTGCCAAATCTGCTCTGTTTATCTCTTCTCCGGTCATCTGCGCATGATTAATATAATTCAACACTGCTGATTTTACACCACTGAAGCTGAAATCGTACGGACAATCTCCAATTTTAGCTTTTGGAAACTCAATTGCATTGGGATTTCCCTCTTTAGAGAGCTTGTCTACCTTTGGTCCTCCCGGATATCCCAGTCCGATAGCTCTTGCAACTTTGTCAAAAGCTTCGCCTGCAGCATCATCACGGGTACGTCCCAGGATTTCAAATTCTCCATAATCCTTAACGATCACAAGGTGTGTATGTCCTCCTGACACGATCAGACATAAAAATGGAGGTTCAAGATCCGGATGTTCAATATAATTTGCTGACACATGGCCCTCAATATGGTGGACCCCTACCAGTGGAAGCTTCTTTGCATAAGCAATTGCCTTCGCCTCAGCAACGCCCACAAGAAGTGCACCTACAAGTCCCGGACCATAAGTGACACCAATTGCATCCAGATCATCAAGAGTTACATCTGCATCTGCCAGTGCCTGTTCAATTACCTGGTTAATCTTTTCAATATGTTTACGGGAAGCAATTTCCGGAACTACCCCACCGTATAAAGTATGAAGAGCGATCTGTGAAGAGATCACATTTGACAGAATAGTTCTTCCGTTTTTGACAACAGAAGCTGCAGTCTCATCACAGGAACTCTCAATTGCAAGAATTAATGTATCTTTCATTTTCTGTTCCTCATATATCCGACGGATAAGTCATCCGTTTTACTACTTGTTCATAATCAGTTTCAGTGACATATTATTCCTCAAAATTCAATTCCAGACTCTTTCCGTCTTTTCCCGGATATGCATTTGGAAAAATTTCACGAACTTTATCCATAAACTCATCCGGTCTGACCAGAGACGGACTGTAATGTGTCAGCCACATCTCCTTTACCCGGGCATCACGGGCCAAAACCGCCGCCTCGCGGAAAGTCATATGCTTGTATCCGCGTGCTTTGTCTGCTTTGTCATCTTCTCCGTACATTCCTTCACAGATAAACAGATCCGATTCCTTTGCATTTCGCAGGATAGATTCTGTTGGTCTGGTATCTGTTGTATAAGTAAGCCTGATTCCTTTTCTCGCAGGTCCAAGTACCATCTCCGGTGTATAGGTAATACCGTCTGCTTCGATGGTCTGCCCTTTCTGGAGCGGATTCCAGTATTTCAGTGGAATATCCTGCTCTTTCGCTCTCTCAGCCGAGAATTTTCCCTGGCGGAGAATCTCAAGGGTATAGCCATAACAGAGTACATTATGGTTCACTTTAAAAGCCGTAATACGATAGCCATTTAATTCAATGACCTGCTCCGGCTGTGTAATCTCAATAAATTTAATTTCAAACGGAAGCTCCGGTGCAATGACGCGAAGTGCATTGACTACTCTCTCCAGACCTTTGGGACCTACCAGAGTCAATGGTTCTGTGCGGTCTGCATTTCCCATAGTAAGAAGAAGTCCCGGAAGCCCGCTGATATGATCTCCATGATAATGAGTAAAACAAATCACATCAATAGGTTTAAAGCTCCATCCCTTCTCCTTAATTGCTACCTGAGTACCTTCACCACAGTCAATGAGCAGACTGCTCCCGTTATATCTTGTCATAAGCGCAGTCAACCATCTGCGAGGCAGAGGCATCATTCCACCGGTTCCAACTAAACATACATCTAACATATATTCCCTCTATTTTCCAGCTTCCGACAATTCCCTTAAAAGGTGTATGGTCCGGCTGCTGATTTTTTCTGCTTTCATTTCTTTTTCATTCGGGATGTCTGGTCATAAGCAGCGCATCCTCCACAGGATCACTGTAATATGCCTTACGTATTCCATCTCCGGTAAATCCCATACGTTCATAGAGACGAATTGCAGTCTCATTTCCCACACGTACTTCCAGATGGATTGTCGTAACCTCCCTCTCTGCAGCAAGGCGGATCAGGCTCTGCATCAGAAAAGCGCCAATTCCTTCTTTTTGTCTGTCCCTGCGCACAGCCACATTGGTAATATCTCCCTCATCCAGAACCATAAGAAGACCGCAGTAACCCAGAATCTTTTCTTTCTCTTCCACCACCAGAAACATGGCATCATCCCTGGTCAGAAAAGTAAAAAAACCTTCTTTTGTCCATGGCACATGAAAAAGATCCTGCTCAATCTCCATTACCTGATCCAGGTCATCCACAAGCATTTCCCGCAGGATCATATTTTTGTACCTGCCGGTTTCTGCTCTTTTTCTCTCTCTGCACGCTCACGCTCTGCCTGGGAAACGCGGAGATATTCCGGGATATGTTCCATAGCAGTCTCTGTGCGTCCTTCTTTATAATAAATACTGCCAAGAGCTGCCACTGCCGCTGCTCTCTGTTTATTTACATGAGCCGGTGCAAAAGAATACGGAACCTGCAGTTTCTCTGCGATCAGTTCACGAAATACAGGTACACCGTCTCCCAAAAATGTAACCATCTCTCCTCTCTGATTCAGTTCTTCCAGCAGTTCCTCGATCGGTGCTGCCCACTGTTCTTTCAAAGTCATAAGCTGATGCTCTTCAAATCTGTAAATTCCTGTATATACCTGCTTTCTTCTGGCATCCATGATCGGACAGATCAATCCCTGTGCATCATAAAGATTATATGCCAGTGCATCTACTGTCGGTACTGCTACCAATGGTTTCTTCAGGGCAAGTCCCAGGCCTTTGGCTGTTGCCGAGCCGATACGGAGTCCTGTAAAGGATCCCGGTCCCGCTGCCACTGCAATAGCATCTACGGATTCCAGTTCCAGTTCCGTCATCTTCACAATCTCATCTAACATCGGAAGCAAAGTCTGAGAATGTGTTTTCTTATAATTTACAGTATACTCAGCCAGTAATGTATCATCTTCCACAACTGCTACAGATGCAACAATTCCTGAGCTGTCCAAAGCTAAAATTTTCATTTCTACCTCCTAACTGTTCTCCGGACCAATCACTGTAATCCTTCTATAATCAAAGCCTTTCTCCAGATCTTTCTCTATGGTTACTTTGATCAGCTTTTCCGGAAGGATTTCTTCAATCAAATCAGCCCATTCGATCAGACAGATTCCCTGTCCGAAGAAATAATCGTCATATCCGATTTCTTCCATTTCCTCAATGTCACCGATACGGTAAACATCAAAATGATATAAAGGAAGACGTCCGCTTTCGTATTCCTGAATGATCGTGAATGTCGGGCTGCAGATAGGCTCTGTGATTCCAAGCCCTGCCGCAACTCCCTGGGTAAATACGGTTTTTCCAACTCCAAGATCACCTGTCAGAGTATAAATCTGACCCGGTTTCGCATTCTCTCCGATCTTCTTTCCCACCTCAAATGTTTCCTGTGGTGTTTTTGTCTCTATAATCATCTTTTCCACCTTTTTCTTGCAGAATTGTTCTTTGCATATTATAATAGAGCGAACAGCGAAATACAATACTTTTTGAAAAGGAGACTTGAAACTATGGCAAATCCGATAGTTACAATTACCATGGATAATGGCGATGTGATGAAAGCAGAATTATATCCTGAGATTGCACCGAATACAGTTAATAACTTTATCAGTCTTGTAAAAAAAGGCTTCTATGACGGACTTATTTTCCATCGTGTGATCAACGGTTTCATGATCCAGGGAGGATGCCCGGACGGAACAGGTATGGGCGGTCCGGGATACAGCATTAAGGGTGAATTCACTCAGAACAGATTTAAAAATGATCTGAAACATACTGCAGGTGTTCTTTCCATGGCACGCGCCATGCATCCAAACTCAGCAGGAAGCCAGTTCTTTATCATGCACAAAGATGCTCCGCATCTTGACGGTGCTTATGCTGCATTCGGCAAGATCACTGAAGGAATGGATGTTGTAAACCGTATTGCAGAAGAAGATACCGATTACAGCGACCGTCCGCTTGACGAGCAGAAAATCAAATCCATGACAGTAGAAACTTTCGGTGTTGATTATCCGGAACCGGAGAAATGCTGATTCGCTGACTGTTTATGCCCCATGCAGTTTTCAGGCTGCATGGGGCATATTTTATCAGTCCGTAAATACTTTCACTTCACCGTCAATCACTGAATAGTAAAGATCTTTCTCTTTCTTCATCTTCGCTCTTCCATTTGTTCCCTCGGTGATTGCTTTTTCTACAAATGCAATCTGATCCGCCGGAACCAGCAAATGCAGAACTACCCTGTCAGTGTATTCAGAATCAAGGATCGGTAATTTCTGTTCTCCGGCAATATACTGGATCTTGCCTATCCCGGTATAATCCGTAACTACTTCCATAGAAATTCCGTAGGTTTTCTCAATCACTGTGCTGGCGGCAAGACCTTCCTGCAGACTCCTGGAATATGCTCTGACTAGACCTCCTGTTCCAAGAAGTATCCCTCCAAAATATCTGGTAACTACTGCTGCCACATTATAAATATCTTCCCCCAGGATTACATCCAGCATTGGTCTTCCCGCAGTGCCTGACGGCTCACCATCGTCACTGCATCTGGTATATTCCCTGTTCTTTCCCACCGAATATACATAGCAGTTATGTCTGGCATCCCAATATTTCTTCTTCATTTCCTCTATAAAGGCCAGTGCCTCCTCTTCGGTCTGTACAGGACGCACTGTAGCAATAAATCTGGATTTCTTTTCCACGATCTCGCCTTCCCCGCCCTCGTAAACTGTCTTATATTTCTCAAGCATGTCTCATACTCCTCTTTCCGTTCTCTTATTGACTCAGTGTACCATGAATTACAAAAATGTGCCAGCACAGTGTATACTAATCCTGTAAAAAAACACAATAACCATTAAAAAGATCCAAAAGCAATTGTGAATTTTTATTTTTCTGCTTTATTTACTTATTCTTATTTGATATAATAGAACGGATTATAAAGGAGGTTTAACATGAACTACGGTAAAAAGTCGACTGCAAAGAAACGGACGGCACTGATCTCCCGTTCTTCCATGATGGGAAAGCGCGCCAGAGTTTCTTTCATCAGAGTCCTGTTCGTATCACTGATAGCACTCTGCATCGCAGTAACCTGTCTGGGTGTGGGGTCATTCAGGGGTGTAATTGATACTGCTCCTGATGTTGATGATATTGATATTATGCCACTGGGCTATGCAACCTTTCTCTACGATGATGCAGGGAATCAGATCCGTAAACTGGCTGCTCCGGATTCCAACCGACTGCCTGTCACTCTCGATCAGATACCTGTTGATCTGCAGCATGCAGTTGTCGCAATTGAGGATGAACGTTTCTATGAACATAACGGTATTGACGTAAAAGGTATTCTTCGTGCCGGAATGAAAGCTCTCACTACCGGAGATTTCTCAGAAGGTGCCAGTACGATCACACAGCAGCTTCTTAAGAATAACGTATTTACCAACTGGACCAGTGAATCTACTCAGCTGGAAAGATTTACGCGAAAAATCCAGGAACAGTACCTTGCTGTCCAGGTTGAGAAAAAAACTGATAAAGACACCATTCTTGAGAATTACCTGAACACAATTAACCTGGGTGCCGGTTCCTACGGTGTACAGGCTGCCGCACGACAGTATTTTGACAAGGATGTATGGGATCTGAATCTTTCTGAATGTGCAACTCTGGCAGGTATCACACAGAACCCGACGAAATTTAACCCGATCATCAATCCTGACAGCAACAGGAAGAGACGCAAGGAAGTTCTCCAGCATATGCTGGATCAGAACTATATTACTCAGGATCAGTATGATGAAACTCTTGCAGATGATGTTTATTCCCGTATCCAGGCCGCTCAGGAAAAGAACTCCAGCACTGAGAATACTGTTTACACATATTTTGAAGATGAACTGACAGATCAGATCATCAACGACCTGATGAATATCAAAGGTTACACCAAAAAACAGGCAACCAATCTTCTCTACAGCGGCGGACTTAAAGTATATACAACACAGGATTCCAAGATCCAGAATATCCTGGATGAGGAATATGCAGATCCTTCCAATTATCCGGACACTGTCCAGTATGAACTTGACTATGCCCTGACGGTTACCGATCCTGATGGAAATCAGGTAAACTACAGTAAGGAAATGCTGCAGCTTTATTTTCAGAATGAGGATCCCGATTTCGATCTTCTGTTCGATTCCCCGGAAGATGGACAGACTTATGTAGACAAATATAAGGCAAGCATACTCGCCAACGGAAGTAAAGTTCTTGCAGAGCGTGTCAATTTCGCACCTCAGCCACAGTCTTCCATGAGTGTGATCGACCAGCATACCGGCTATGTAAAAGCTCTGATCGGTGGTCGTGGAGAGAAAACGGCAAGTCTTACACTGAACCGGGCAACGGACACTACCAGACAGCCTGGTTCTACCTTTAAGATCGTGTCCACTTATGCACCTGCTTTAAATGAAAAAGGCATGACTCTTGCAACAACATTTGAAGACGAACCTTATGAATATCCGGATGGTTCCCCTGTAAACAACGCAACCCGTTCTTACAACGGAACAACCACGATCCGTACTGCGATCCAGAATTCCATTAACGTTGTAGCCGTCAAGTGTCTGGAAAAAGTAACTCCTGAGCTTGGATTGAAATATCTGGACAACTTTGGTTTTACAACCCTTGCTCATGGAACAGAGGCTGACAAAGATGCCAATGGTAATGTATGGAGCGATGCAAACCTTGCCACTGCGCTTGGCGGCATCACCCGCGGTGTCACAAATGTTGAACTGTGTGCATCCTATGCAGCCATCGCAAATGGCGGAAATTATATCAAGCCAATTTATTACACAAAAATTCTGGATCACAACGGAAACGTCCTGATCGAGAATACTGCTGCCGAACGTTCCGTAATCAAAGAAAGTACTGCTTTTCTTCTCACCAGTGCAATGGAGGATGTTGTAAAACAGGGTACAGGTACAGCCTGCCAGCTTGACAATATGACTGTTGCAGGAAAAACAGGTACAACTGAGGATTACAATGACCTGTGGTTCGTAGGCTATACCCCGTATTACACCTGTGCAGTATGGTCCGGTTATGACAACAACGAAAAAATCCCGGAAGATGCACGTAACTTCCATAAAAATCTCTGGAAAAAAGTAATGACACGTATCCATGAAGGCCTGGAAGATAAAGATTTTGAAATGCCTTCCAGCGTGGAAAAAGCAAGTGTCTGCTCTGAAACCGGACTTCTTCCACGTGCAGGCTGCCCGACTATCACCGAATATTTTGATATTTCCAGTCTTCCGACTGAATACTGCGATGAACATTTTTATGGAAGCAGCTATGATTACGACGAAGACTATTATTACGAAAACACGGATTCCGATACCGACGCAATTCCAAGCGCATCTCCGGACAGTACGGATAGCACGAACGCCGATTCCAACGGTGATAATACCGACAGTTCTGATAACACCGGCGGCGACAACGGTGACGGCGATAACACCGGCGGAGATGACACCTCCGGGGATAATTCAGGTGATAATACAGGAAATGACACCGGAGATACTTCCGGCGGAGACGATGGCGGAGACACTTCCGGCGGAGACGATGGCGGAGACACTTCCGGCGAAGATCCTGTAGAATATTACAATTGATGATTTTATTTTAGGAATAAAAAAAGTGGGTTCCCGAAACAGGGAATCCACTTTTTTATATCTCTTCTGAACTTAAAATCAGAGAACCATCTTGGCTGCACCGTAAATTCCGGCATCATTGCCAAGTGTTGCAATCACGATCGGAGTATCTTTACAGGATGAAAATGTATACTCTCTGTAGTACTTCTGAATGCAGTCAATCAGCGGCTGTCCTGCCTTGGAAACGCCTCCGCCGATTACGATTGTCTCAGGATCCGTCACACAGGAAATGATCGCAAGAGCGCCACCAAGCTGCTCTCCAACTTTTTTCATGGTCGCAACTGCAACTGGATCATTCTCCTTGAACGCATCCAGAACTGCTTTTGCGGAAATATTCTCCACATCTCTGAGTACACTCTTCTCTGCAGAAACTGCAAGCTCTTTTTTTGCCATACGGACAATTCCGGTTGCAGAGGCAAACTGCTCCAGACAGCCCTTATTTCCGCAGTTGCAGGATTCTGTCTCGTGATGATCCACATTGGCATGTCCAATCTCACCACCTGCACCGTGATGTCCTGTCACGATCTTACCGTCAACAATGATTCCACCGCCAACACCAGTTCCCAGTGTAACCATGATCACATCGGAGGAACCTGCTGCCGCACCTTTCCACGCTTCTCCAAGAGCAGCTACATTTGCATCATTGCCAGCTTTCGCAGGAAGTCCTGTCAGTTCTTCCATTTCTCCTGCAACATCCTTATAGCCCCAGTAAAGGTTTACTGCACGGTCCACCTCGCCTTTGGAGTTTACCGGTCCCGGAACACCGATTCCAACGCCTTCTACATCATCTTTGGAAATGCCTTTTTCTTCGATCTTGGCATTTACGGCTGGGGGCACCACCCGAAGGGTTCGTATTGGACGTAACC
>OGRG01002395.1_pt1 | contig 10745 bp, 7 predicted proteins | sample 1553501 | NCBI WGS metagenome assembly OGRG01 (sample SAMEA2580018, study PRJEB22360) | human gut metagenome | biome: human gut; feature: human-associated habitat; material: faeces | place: Denmark | collected 2008/2010 | reverse complement strand
GAATATTCCAACTGAAGAGAATAGGACAGATAGATATCAGATTGGCGAGGAAAGGAATTTTATGAGAGATAAAGACAAAGAATATTTAATCAAAAAAAGATGATGTAATAGAGTGCTCTGGAGTGCTTGAGAAATTCAAGTTGAGATTGAAAAAATATCAGTATGCATGATATAATACTATATTATGAGAAGTTAAGTGAATATTGTGGTGGATAGGAGAATATTACATTGACAGTAAATTATGATAAGCTGTGGAAGCTGTTAATAGATAAAAAAATCAGCAAAACGCAATTGGTACATAAGAGCGGTATAAGTACAAATGCTATGGCTAAAATGGGAAAAAATCAATTTGTCAGATTGGAAGTGTTAATTAGGATATGTGATATTCTCCATTGCCGGATAGATGATATTATTGATTATTCTATGGATGTAGAAACAGAACGAGGAGGTAACTCTTATGAAATCTAATTTTGACTTTTTACAAACAGAGTTTCCTGTTTTATCAACGTTTGGTTGTCAGGCTGAAAAGTATTGCTTTTCTGATCCTAATTCATGCCTTATGAAATTGGGAATGATAGGGGAGAGCATTGTTAATTTAATGTTTACTTATGACAGAATCCAATTGCCATATGATAATACGGCAGTTACAAGAATAGATACTCTTCAAAGAGAGGGATTGCTAACAAGAGATTTAACGGATATTTTACATGCTCTTAGAAAAGCCAGAAATAAAGCTGTGCATGAGAATTATGATTCTGAATCAGAATGTAAAATTCTGCTTCAAATGGCTTATAGTCTTTGCGAATGGTTTATGCAGACTTATGGAGATTGGAATTATCAGCATCATGATTTTATTATGCCTGAATTAGAAAATAAGAGAGTTTCGGTTACACAGGAAGAGAAAGCTGCAGAAGAGAGACAGGCAGAAGAACTTACAAAACAGGCAGAACAAAAAGCAAGTACAGCAGAAGCTATTTCTAAATCAGAGCGTCAGAAGCAGGCTGGTAAAATGGCAAGTCAGCGCCCTAAATCAGAAGCTGAAACTAGATATATTATTGATGAACAATTGCGTCAAGTAGGCTGGGAGGCAGATACAGAAAATCTTCGTTATTCTAAAGGAACTCGTCCGGCAAAAGGACATAATATGGCTATTGCTGAATGGCCGACAAATTCTTCAGTAGGACAGAGCGGACGTGTAGACTATGCATTATTTGTTGACACTAAGTTGATAGGTGTCATCGAGGCAAAAGCAATACATAAGGATATTCCATCTGTTATTGATTATCAGGGAAAAGAATATCCGCGTAATATTCGTAAGGAAGATTCAGAGTATCAGATTGGAGAATGGGGTGAATATAAAGTACCATTTACTTTTGCTACCAACGGAAGACCATATCTAAAGCAGCTTGAAACAAAGTCAGGAATATGGTTTTTAGATTTGAGAAGCCCTGCAAATAATCCGACAGCTCTTCATGGGTGGATTAGTCCTATGGGAATGGTAGAATTGCTGGAGAAAAATCCTCAAGAGGGTAATTCAGCATTGAAGGCATTGCCATATGATTTTCTTACAGATCCTAATGGGTTAAATCTGCGTGAATATCAGTTAAATGCGATAAAAGCGGCAGAACAGTCAGTTATTGAAGGAAAAAAGAATATCCTTTTAGCTATGGCAACAGGAACAGGAAAAACACGTACTGTACTAGGTATGATTTATCGCTTTTTAAAGACGAACCGATTCAAACGTATATTGTTTCTTGTTGACCGTACTTCTCTTGGGGAACAGGCATCAGATGTATTCAAAGAAATAAAGTTGGAAGACTTAATGACACTTGATGAGATATATAATATCAAGGGACTTGAAGATAAAAATATTGATAAAGAAACCAGAATACAGGTGGCAACTGTTCAGAGCATGGTTAAGCGTATTCTATATAATGATGGAGAAACTATGCCGGCGGTTACAGACTATGATCTTATTATCATAGATGAAGCACACCGCGGATATATTCTTGACAAGGAAATGGGCGACACCGAAATTTTGTATCGTGACCAAAGAGATTATCAAAGCAAATATCGAAGTGTGATTGAATATTTCGATGCGGTGAAGATTGCACTTACGGCAACACCTGCACTTCAGACGACAGAAATTTTTGGACAACCAGTGTTTAAATATACATATAGAGAAGCTGTCATAGAAGGATATTTAGTAGATCATGATGCTCCTCATCATTTGGAAACAAAACTCAGTACAGGTGGAATTCACTACAAATCGGGTGATACAGTTATGATTTATGATCCTGTGACAGGTGAAATTACAAATAGTGAGTTGTTGGATGATGAATTAGATTTTGATGTTGAACAATTTAATCGGCAGGTTATTACAGAGAATTTCAATAAGACCGTTTTAGGCGAGATTGCTAGAGATATAGATCCTGAGAATCCAGAAGAACAGGGAAAAACTCTAATATATGCAGTTGATGACCAACATGCAGATATGATTGTATCAATTTTGAGAGATATTTATTCGGAATATGGGGTCTCTAATGAGGCTATTATGAAGATAACAGGTAGCGTTGGAGGCGGCAATCCTAAGAAAGTGCAGGAGGCTATAAAACGTTTCAAGAATGAGAGTTACCCAAGCATTGCAGTAACAGTGGATTTGTTGACTACAGGAATTGATGTGCCGGAAATTACAACATTAGTGTTTATGCGTCGTGTGAAATCACGTATTTTATTTGAGCAGATGTTGGGGCGTGCTACTAGATTATGTCCGAAAATACATAAGACGCATTTTGAAATATACGATCCTGTAGGGGTATATGATTCTTTGAATGATGTGAATACGATGAAACCAGTAGTGGTTAATCCAACAACAAGCTTTACTCAGTTATTAGATGGTCTGTCTGAAATAAATGATGATAAACAGGTAGAGCAGCAGATTAATCAGATAATTGCCAAATTGCAGAGAAAGAAACGAAATATGTCGCCTAAAATGATGGACTATTTCATTAGCATGACTGATGGAAAAGACCCATCACAGCTTATTATGGAAATTGAAAAGTCAGATGTGCAGGAGGCTAAGAATCGTCTGCTTAAATATCGTGATGTATTCAAAATGCTACAAGAAACGAAAGCAAATGGTTCTCGTCCTGTTGTAGTTTCAGATGCAGAGGATGTATTGACAGAACATTCACGTGGATATGGAAATGCAGAAAAACCAGAAGATTACCTGAATGCATTTTCACGATATATTCAGAGCAATCGAAATGAAATTGCAGCATTGAATATTATTTGTACCAGACCTAAGGATTTGACAAGAAAAGATTTGAAGGATTTAAGATTAACACTTGACAGAGAAGGATTTACTACACAGCAGTTGAATACTGCACTTTATGAATTGACTAATGAAGAGATAATGGCAGATATTATAAGCTTGATTCGACGCTATGCAATTGGATCAACGCTTATTAGTCATGAAGCACGTATTCACAGAGCTGTTGAGAAACTTAGAAAAAAACATAATTTCTCAAAGCAGGAACAGAGCTGGATATCCCGCATTGAAAAATATCTGCTGGGGGAATCTGTAATGAATATCAAGGTATTTGATGAAGACAGCAGATTCGCAAGCTATGGAGGCTTCAAAAAGATAAATAAAGTATTTCAGAATAACCTTGAAAGCATTGTGCTTGAATTAAATGAATATTTGTATGACGACGGAGGAAATGTTGCATGACAACACAAGAAATTGTATCAAAATTATGGAATTTATGTAATGTATTAAGAGATGATGGCATCACATATCATCAGTATGTTACAGAATTAACATATATTTTGTTTTTAAAAATGGCGAAGGAAACTGGAACAGAAGAACAGATTCCAGAGAAATATCGTTGGGATGAATTGAAGGCTAAAAGCGGAGTAGAATTAAAAAAATTTTACAAGGAACTGTTATCAGAACTAGGGGATAATGGTACAGGCAGAATTCGTGAAATATATCAGGGTGCAGCGACAAATATTGATGAGCCTAAGAATCTTGAGAAAATTATAGCTACGATAGACAGTCTTGATTGGTATTCTGCGAGAGAAGAAGGACTTGGAAATTTATATGAAGGATTACTTGAGAAAAATGCTAATGAAAAGAAATCGGGTGCAGGTCAGTATTTTACTCCACGTGTTTTGATTGATGTTATGACAAAACTTATGAAACCCCAAGTAGGAGAGAGATGTAACGACCCTGCCTGTGGAACATTTGGTTTTATGATTGCTGCTCATCAATATGTTGCAGAGCATACAGATAATTTTTTTGATATTGAAGATGCAGATATGGCGAGATTTGAGAGGGAGGAAGCATTTACAGGCTGTGAGCTTGTACATGATACACACCGGTTGGCATTGATGAATGCTATGCTCCATGATATCGAAGCTCCTATTACATTAGGCGATACGCTTTCAAATATAGGAAAATCAATGCATGATTACGATTTGGTTCTGACAAATCCACCATTTGGAACTAAGAAAGGCGGAGAACGTGCTACACGTGATGATTTTACTTATCCTACAAGTAACAAACAGTTAAACTTTTTACAGCATATTTATCGAAGTCTTAAAAACAACGGAAAAGCAAGAGCTGCTGTTGTATTGCCGGATAATGTGTTATTTGCGGATGGTGATGGCGAGAAAATTAGACGGGATTTATTAGATAAATGTAATCTACATACAATTCTGCGTCTTCCTACCGGAATATTCTATGCACAGGGTGTTAAGACAAATGTACTTTTCTTTACTCGTGGAAAAACAGACAAGGGAAATACAAAAGAAGTCTGGATTTATGATCTTAGAAATGATATGCCATCATTTGGAAAAACTAATCCTTTAAAGCCAGAGCACTTTGATGACTTTATAGCATGCTATGCAGATGGAGACTTAAGCAAACGAAAAGAAACATATAGTGAAGAAAATCCAAATGGAAGATGGCGTAAATTCTCAATTCAGGATATTCTTGCAAGAGATAAAACAAGTCTTGATATTACATGGATGAAGACAGAATCTGATACAGATAATTATACACTTGCGGAATTATTAGATCAGATTAAAGAAAAATCTCAGAATATTGCCAAGGCAGTTTCAGAATTGGAACAACTGATTGGAGAAGTGGAGGAGTAATGGATACAAAAGCATTAAGACAAAAAATACTTGATCTTGCTATCCGTGGCAAACTTGTTCCGCAGGATCCAAATGATGAACCAGCAGAGGTATTGTTGGAACGCATCAGAGAGCAGAAGCAGCAGATGTTCAAGGAAGGTAAGCTCAAGAAAAAGGATATTAAGAATGATACGATTATCTTTAAAGGTGAGGATAATTTGCATTATGAGAAGTTTCAGGATGGAACTGTGAAATGTATTGAAGATGAGATACCGTTTGAAGTGCCGGAGGGGTGGTGCTGGGCACGAGTTAGAGATATTGCAATGGTTAAAGGTGGAAAGAGATTACCTAAAGGAGCAAGTTTTTCAGAAGAGATTACTACCCATGCATATATCAGAGTAACTGATATGAAAAATCATTCTGTCAATATTTCTAATTTGAGGTATATTTCTGATGAAATATTTTCAGCAATCAAGAATTACACAATTGCAAAAGATGATTTGTATGTAACAATAGCTGGAACAATTGGTGTTGTTGGAGAAATTCCAGACAAGTTGGACGGAATGAATCTCACCGAAAATGCTGTAAAAATAACAAATATAGCCATAAATAAGTCATTCCTTTGCATAATATTGCAAACGGATTTTGTTCAACAGCAGTTTCAAGATAAAACCCACCAAGTGGCGATGCCAAAGTTGGCATTAGAAAGAATTCTTTCAACTTTGATTCCTATATGTCCATATGTACAGCAGCTACAAATTGTTGATAGATTTCAAATCTGTGACAATTTCTTATCTACTATTGATACTGAAAAAGAAGAACTTCAAAAAATAGTATCTTTAAGTAAGTACAAAATCCTTGACCTCGCCATCCGTGGTAAACTTGTTCCACAAGACCCGAATGACGAACCAGCATCTGTGATATTGGAGCGTATTCGTACAGAGAAAGAAGAACTGATTAAACAAGGCAAAATCAAGCGTGATAAGAAGGAATCTGTTATCTTTAAAGGTGATGATAACTCTTATTATGGCATACATTTGCCAGATAGTTGGAATTGGGCATCTCTGAGAGAAATCGCACTTTCAATTAGTGATGGTTCTCATAATCCACCACCAAATAATGGTAGTGGCATCCCTTTGTTAAGTGCTGCAAATATAAATGATAATTCTATTTTAATGAACGAAATATCACGATGGATTACAAACGAAGAATGGAAAATTGAAAATCAACGTACTAATATTGAAGTTGGCGATGTATTGCTTACTATTGTTGGCAGTATTGGTCGAAGTGCAGTAGTTCAGAACAACAATCATTTTGCATTACAAAGGAGTGTTGCAGTTATTAAACCATGCTTAATTAATCCTTTATATTTGATGCACATTGTCCAATCTCCTCAAATTCAAAAATGGCTCACTGACAATAGTAAAGGGACAGCTCAAAAAGGAATATATCTTAATGCACTTTCTCTTATGATTATTCCAATCCCTCCATTAGCAGAGCAAGCAAGAATTGTCGAGCATATTCATATTGCATATAAACAGCTTGATTTGATTTCAAATGCATTACTTTAGGAAACAGCCGCCCTTATTTGAGGACGGCTTAATATTTTTACCAGGTTACTATTTTATCTACAAGTTCCTGTTGTTCGCTGGCAGTACGGCGAAGGTAAATGCGTGTTGTTTCAATGCTCTCATGCCCCATAAGGTCGGCAAGTAAAGCAATATCATTGTACTTTTCAAGGAAGTTCCTTGCGTATCTGTGACGGAATGAATGCGGGTAAACCACCTTTTTATCAAGTCCGTATTTCTCGGCATAGTTTTTAAGTTGCTGAGAAATTCCTCTTGTGGTAATTCTATCTCCATATCTGTTAAGAAACAAATAGCCAGAGGAACGGTGCGATTCCTCCAGCCATTCAAGAGTTTCTTTTTTTAACTTTTGGGGTATGTATAATCGTCGTAGTTTACCACCTTTTGTGTATAGGTCAAAATATCCAATTTCTATATGCTCAATCTTAATTTGAATCAGCTCGCTTACTCTTGCCCCTGTAGCTGCTAAATACCAAACTACAAAATACCATTCCATATTACTATCCTTTTTGAGCTGCTTCTTAAGAAAATTGTAATCTGCATTGCTGATAACATTTTCTAAGAAGTTTTTTTGCTGCACTTTTACAGCTTTTAGCTGTAAGTGCTGTTCTTCTAAATATTCCAAATACTTGTTTATTGCCTGTATACGTAGATTTACCGTTTTAGGCTTAAAGAATTCCATCAAATACCCTTTGTAGGCAAGCAGATTTTCTTTGCTAACAACATCGTAATTCGCATTGAAATAATTCACTGTCCATAGATACGATGTTATCGTATTTTCTGATAAATTTTCCTTTCTCAAGTATTCTTCAAATGTTATTTTTGTCTCCATAAAAAGACACCTCCGATATAATATTTTTGCGAGAAATTCGCCTTAATATTATATCGAAGATGTTTTCACTCCTCTTATCATGAGAAGATTGATGGTGAGGTGTCTTGCATTGATGAAGACATACCATATGATATTCCAGATACTTGGACATGGATGCGCTTAGAAAATTGCTGTGTTAAAGAAATTCGTCGAGGAAAATCTCCAAAATATGCAGAAATCAGCAATGTTATTGTATTTGCTCAGAAATGCAACACCAAATACAACGGCATAGATATTAGTTTGGCTCAATATCTTGACGAGACCACAATAAAACGTTATCCGACTGATGAACATATGCAAGATGGAGATATAGTAATTAACTCAACCGGAACAGGTACTCTTGGACGAGTCGGAATTTATAGAAATACCGATAATGCTACAGGTCTCTTAATTGTTCCTGATTCCCATGTTACGGTAATTCGTAGCTTTAGTTGCATCAGCTCACATTACCTATATGCTTTCATGAAGGCACATCAAACCGAACTTGAAAAGAAAGGCGAAGGATCAACAAATCAAAAGGAATTAAAGCCACTTACATTAAAAGAAATGCTCATCGCAGTTCCTCCGTTATCTGAACAGAAACGCATTGATAAATCTATAAATGTTGCATTTAGCCACCTAGCTATAATCGAAAAGTGCCTCAATTGAGGCTCTTCTCAATATGCTCTATTGCTGAAAAAGTTACTTTGAGCTTGTTGCAAATATTTTCTTGCTCTTTGGTTGGTGGAATAGGTATAACCAAGTTAAGAATATCTTCACGAGATATTCCCGGAATAAGTCCCTTGGCAGCTTGTTTGATTTTCGTCATTGAATATTCAATGCATAATGCCAGAAAATCAACATTAAGGCTATAGATATTGCGAATAGCCATAATTTGACGTGCAATGTGAGCTTCCCCAAAGTTATTATGTGCGATTTCCCCGATAGTTCCTTTGCAAGTCAGAAGTAAGTCTCCCCTCCGAGTAATAACTTGCGGAACGGGAGTCCAACGAACTAAGCTAATATGACCATTTTTAAAATTGCTTGCACCTGTAATATATGGAATTCCATCATTTTTATTGTTATATTCTGATGGAGACAAATCTCTTCCAGATATGAGTTCCCATGCAGTATTTAGACGAATAAAAGCCCAACCTTCTGGTAATTCAAATGAGATTTTTTCATCAATGCAATTTACGTTATTGCCCACCTTCTCATAATAAGAGTTATCATCACCTTTAAAGATAACAGATTCCTTCTTATCACGCTTGATTTTGCCTTGTTTAATCAGTTCTTCTTTCTCTGTACGAATACGCTCCAATATCACAGATGCTGGTTCGTCATTCGGGTCTTGTGGAACAAGTTTACCACGGATGGCGAGGTCAAGGATTTTGGATTTTGCTTTCGAAACAAGTTCGTTAATATCTACTTTCCCGATTTCAATATTATCAACCGTATACATCACTTCATTAAGGTGTTGACTCATATGTTTTTGCTCACTATATGGGGGTAACGGAATAAGAATAGAATTCATATTATCCTGCGTCATTTTTGGTTGAGCAGAACCGGTTACATATTTTTCCAGACTAATTGCATTGATATAAGAGCAAAGGTATTCCAAAATAAATTTGTCAGTAGCATCAATGCAATGGGCATGATTGTTAACCCAATATTGTCCTTCAGCAAAAAATGCAATCGGTTTATTGCGTGTCACAAGATTTGCTCCATCTTCACCTATAAGCAAAAGTCGTTCATTGAAAATGTATTTATCAATTTTATCAATCTTGCCTGAAGCTCCATAATAATCATAGATTTTAGCAACATCCGTTCGTTGAGATGACGATATAGGTTTTCGCTCGCTATCGCGATTAATTGTTATGGCAGAGAATCTCGTCCACGCCCACCCCTCCGGCACTTCAAACGGTATCTCATCTTCAATACATTTTACAGTTCCATCCTGCAACTTCTCATAATGCAAATTATTGATACAAGTAGTAAGTTTAAGGTACCTTCGTGGAAAATAAAAAAGTGGAGCCCACGCATGGAACTCCACCGGCTACGGGCATCGCAAGTTTCCGTAGCGCAACCATATGTACATTAACATTACAAGATGTGTATGTCAATAAACTCATGTTAGATATTGAATTATATTTTCCTGTATCGGCTGATTTTATCCCAGTTAGCAGGAAATCCCATATTATCAAGCAATTGTTTCTCTGTAAGATGAGGACACTGCTTAATTACAGTTTTTATAAGTTTTGAAAGAGCAGTTTTAAAGAGTCTGAATTCATCATTATTTATCAGGTAGCGTAGGGCAATTACAACTGCGAATAAATCCTGCTTGCCGTATACATAGTGATTATTGTTTTGATTGATTTGAAGCTTTTGGTGTAGCAGGGTATCAGGAATTGTCTCGTTTATTCTGAATGAAAACAGACGCTCCCCATGGGCACATACATTACGGCATTTGCCTATAATGTTGATAAACTGATGCAATTGTTTTTCTGAAACATTCTGAAAGTTTTTGCTGATTTTGGTTCTAATATCAGTAGTTGCATATTGATACATTTTGGAAATCTGCCCAAATGTTAAAGCATTTGTTGCAACCCATAATGGTACATTGTGATATGTATTGACTGAATGCTCAATATAGGCATATTTGCTAGGTGTAGCAATAACTTTTTGTAATGAATGAGTCAGGCGAAGCAGTTCACGATGGTTCTTTCTGGTGTGATTATAATTATTTATATCAAGATACATGGACTGCTGTTCACCATATTTTTCACAGAAGTGATAGGAAAACATGGATTTTATATGGCGTTCTACATGAAGAATGTATTTCAGAAACAAAGTGCGTAGCTCTTCATCAAAGTAGTAGAAAGAAACTAATTCATCAAAAGTAACGCCATGAATATATTTATTTGACGGAGCGTGTTTGAAAAGAGATTTGTATCCACCTATTAGAGAATAGTAGCTGAGTTCTTCCAGTTTTTTAGTGGCATATTCGTGATTAGGAATAGCAAGTTGCTTGTCATATTCAAGAATATGTAGCTGCTGCTCATAGGTGAGAAAGTTTTTTGCCATATAGTATTTCCTTTCTGAAACAGGCATAAAAAAAGTGGAGCCCACGCATGGAACTCCACCGGCTACGGGCATCGCAAGTTTCC
>OGRG01002392.1_pt1 | contig 10754 bp, 9 predicted proteins | sample 1553501 | NCBI WGS metagenome assembly OGRG01 (sample SAMEA2580018, study PRJEB22360) | human gut metagenome | biome: human gut; feature: human-associated habitat; material: faeces | place: Denmark | collected 2008/2010 | reverse complement strand
GGACCATTGTACCTCCGGACATATTGAATGCATCTGCTTTGTTATACACTCCTCCCCCTGACGCATTTGCTGCCGAACCGGCTGCTGTATTACCGGTTATTGTTCCTCCGGACATAGTGAATGTTCCACTCTCCTTATAGACACCTCCACCACACATTGCTTTATTCCCACTAATCGTTGTTCCGTCAGACATAGTGAATGTTCCACTCTCGTTGTAGACACCTCCACCCCAATTAATGGTAGTATTATTAGAGATTTCGCCTCCAGACATAGTGAATGTTCCACTTCCATTATATACTCCGCCACCGCTATATGTGGACTTGTTATTATAAATAGTTCCACCTGTCATGGCAACTTTCGTTCCTTGAATAAATACACCGGCACCGTACTTTGCTTCATTATCGCTGATTTCGCCGCCGTACATCTCAAAGTTGTACTTATACCCTCCAGAGTCAGAAACGTATACTCCTCCTCCAAGATCAGATGTTTTATTATTGCATATCATTCCATCGTACATCTCAAATAGGGACTGAGCATTAACACCACTACTGTTGTTACCGGAAATCTTTCCATTATACATGATAAAAAATCCAGCATTATAAACACCTTCACCGCTTACTCCTTTCGCATGAGTAATAGTTCCAACCGTTTTCTGACAATCCGTAAGGGCAAAACTAGTGTTTTCGTTTATTCTAATAACAGCATTCCCACCGAAGCTACCATCAATCGCTTCAGTATTGCGCGTAATACTGTGTCCATTCAGGCATAATTCTACGCCACTTGGGCAGTCCCATACACTGTTAATCGTTATATCCTTTGTCAGATAATACTCACCACTTTTCGTTATTTTGCTAAGATCGTCAATCCCTGTCCATGTCTGCGTCGTATGATGATTGGTATGACTTTCAGCCGAAAGTTCTCCTGTACCACATTCGCAATGTGTATGCGGAACATTCTCCTCACTCTGTTCTGCTGTCACGCCCGGCTCACTTTCCCCTTCAGCCTTCGCATGCACTGTTCCACCCGGTACTGCCGGAACAACACCTGCCACCATTCCGAGCACCAATAAACCGGAAAGAATTTTTGCAATTCCTTCGCTCATTCTCTTTTTTCTTATCATGTGTATTCTCCTCCTGCAATAGTATGTCGCTTTACCATTTTTTTCATTTTATCACAGCGTTCACCCAAAACCCGGATTTCGGCGTGAGTTGTAATTATATGGCGTGAATTGTAAGATGCAGGCTTGCTTTGGATTTCGGAATTTTTTATAATGGATGTATCATAACTGTGAAACAAGGAGGACTGCCACATGCTGCTTCAGATTTTAACTTATACACACCACTTAACGACGATGCTGTTTGGCATTTTTCTGTCCGCCTTTTTTCTCGGAGTAAAACAGAATAAGAAAAATGTCTGCATTCTTCTTGGCGGTGGAGCAGTATCCGGACTTTTCTTTCTGATCTGCAATACGGTATTCGGTTCGTTGTTCACGGAAGCCGTCTACCCGATTTTCGTGCATCTGCCGCTTTTTCTGCTGCTGGTGTTTTATTACCGTTTCCGCTGGCTGCCTTCCATAATCTCTATTATGACCGCCTATCTGTGCTGCCAGTTCAGCAACTGGGCAGGTATTTTTGCCTTATCCCTGAGCGGATTGGACTGGATTTATTATCTGGTAAGGATTATCGTGACTGTTGCCGTTTTCGCTTTCTTAAGCCGGTATCTGTGCCAGACTACCGCACTGCTTTTTGCAAAATCTGACCGGGAGCTGTATATCCTCGGGGCAATGCCATTCGTCTATTATGTGTTTGATTACTCTACCACAAAGTTCTCCATGCTTCTCTACTCCGGAAATAAGGTGGTCGTGGAATTTCTCGCATTTGCCATGTGTATTTCCTATGTCATTTTCCTGTTCGTCTATTTTCAGGAATATGAGTTGAAAAACCGTGCTGAACAATACGGTCAGCTTACCAATATGCAGTTGAACTCCCTGCATTCGGAGATCGAACAGGTCCGCAGCAGCGAACACCGCATGAAGATCCTGCGGCACGACATGCGCCATCATCTTGCTGCCATCCAGACTTTTATCTCCCAGCAGGAACCGGAGCGCGCACTTGATTATATTCAGGAGATCAATAAGCAATATGACGACACGGTCATTCATTCTTTCTGCAGAAATGAGCTGCTGAATTCGGTTCTTTCCATTTACCAGACACGGTTTTCGGAAAATCAGATCGTTTTTGACGTACAGATCCAGACTTCGCAGACACTCTGCTGCTCTGAGATGACTTTCTGTGCGATCCTTTCCAATCTTCTGGAAAATGCAATGCATGCGGTCACGAAGCTCCCTGTGGAAAAACGTATCGTGCATCTGAGCATTTTTGAAAAGGGAAACCACCTTCTGATCCTGCAGAAGAATCCGGCTTCAGCGACACCTGTTTTTTCAAACGGTATCCCGGTTACAACGGCAAAGAATCACGGTATCGGTGTTCAAAGCGTCATTTATTATGTCGAGAAGGAACATGGACAGTACCAGTTTTACATGGAAGGTGAGGACTTTGTAGTCCGCATTATTCTTTAAGCGAGGAAATTTATTATGGTAAAGATTGCGATTTGTGATGATGAAACTGAATTTTTGGATCTGCTTTCAGACAGTCTTGATTCCTGGTGCCGGGCGCATCAGTTGACACTGCAGCTCTACCGGTTCACAAACGGTGACGAACTGATCTCCGCACACAGGGCTTATGGCATGGATCTGATCCTGCTTGATATGATCATGCCCCTTTTGAGCGGCATGGATACCGCACGCGAACTGCGCCAGCATGACCCGCACGTTCCGATCATTTTTCTGACTTCCTCACCGGAATTTGCGCTGGAATCTTATGAAGTCCGCACTTTCTGGTATCTGTTGAAACCTCTTGACGAAGTGCGTTTCCATGCGGTCCTCGACAGCTGGTACGAAGTCCACAAGGCTTCCATGGCTCATTTCGCAGCAAGAACAGATTCCGGCTACCAGGCGATTTATTTTCAGGATGTCGAATATCTGGAAGCGCAGAATAAGAATGTCTTAGTCACATTGAAAGACGGCTCGGTGATCTCCATAAAAGAACCCTTTCACCAGTGTGAAACAATTTTCACAGTGGAAAAAGGGTTTTATAAATGCCACCGCAGCTATATTGCAGCGTTAAGCTGCGTGGAAAAGTTCGGTAAAACCTCTCTCTTCACAAAATCCGGCGCACAGATTCCGATTTCAAGAGACAATTACGCTAATTTTAAGGATGTTTATTTTTCCTATATGTTTCCGCAGGAATGATCCGGCTATTGGATTCCAAAGGACGCAAGCTTCATGTCCTCGTTGAACGCCAGTGTGTAATGCACCTCGATGTTTTCATATTCTGCAGTCACGTAAACGGCTGCGATATGCGCACCTCTCTGTATGATCTCCGCATCCTGCATTGTTTCAATGGAAACAAAATCTCCCCAGTCTTCCGAAATCCGCGCCTTGCCCTCGTCCATGCGCTCTTTGTTCATGATCTCCTGCATGTCCGGGACAACAAGGCTTTGCAGGCTGTCAAAATCCTCTGCATTCAAAAACCCTATGATTTTTTCCGCCTGTGCCTTCACTTCCTCTTCGCTGAACACTTCACTCTCTGCCAGCGCTTTGTTCTGCGGCTGCATCCAGTAAGTTGCAACGGATGCTGCCACAAGGATCACTGCGACAATGATGATGTTGCGGATGCGCTTTTTCTTCTGCTCCGGTGTCAGCACTTTTTTTGTTTTTATCTTACTCATTTTTCTCTCTGCACTTTCTTTTTTCTGCATATTAGTCCCTGATCGCATCCAACGCATTCGAAATATCTGCGATCAGATCTTCCTTATCCTCTAAACCGAGACTGATGCGGATCAGCTCTGCCGGAACACCTGCCTCTTTCAGCTGTTCATCTGTCATCTGTCTGTGCGTGGAGGTCGCCGGATTCAGACAGCAGGTTCTTGCATCTGCCACATGTGTCTCGATCGCTCCAAGCTTTAAGTTCTGCATAAAAGCAGACGCAGCCTCCCTGCCGCCCTTTAATCCGAATGAAACGACACCGCATCCGCCGTGTGGCAGGTATTTTCTGGCACGTTCATAGTATTTGCTGGAAGGCAGACCCGGATAGTTCACATAGGCTACCTTTGGATGTTTTTCCAGAAATTCTGCAACTGCCTGTCCGTTTTCCACATGCTTAGGCATACGCACATGCAGTGACTCCAGTCCAAGGTTTAACAGGAATGCATTCTGTGGCGACTGGATGCATCCGAGATCACGCATAAGCTGTGTTGTACATTTTGTGATGAATGCGCCCTCATTGCCAAATTTTTCTGCATAGGTCACGCCATGGTAGCTCTCATCCGGTGTACAAAGTCCCGGATATTTGTCTGCGTGTGCCATCCAGTCGAATTTTCCGCTGTCAACGATCGCACCGCCTACTGCCGCACCATGTCCATCCATGTATTTGGTGGTGGAGTGTGTCACAATATCCGCACCCCACTCAAATGGTCTGCAGTTGACCGGAGTTGGAAATGTATTGTCTATGATAAGAGGTACACCATGCGCATGCGCCGTTTTTGCAAAGAGCTCAATATCTAATACTGTCAATGCCGGATTGGCGATCGTCTCGCCAAACATCAGTTTTGTGTTCGGACGGAATGCAGCGTTTAACTCCTCCTCCGATGCGTCAGGAGACACGAAGGTTGCCGTGATCCCCATTTTGGCAAGCGTAACTGCAATGAGGTTGAAGGTTCCGCCGTAGATCGAGGATGATGCCACGATATGGTCTCCACTCTCACATATGTTGAATATGGCAAAAAAGTTCGCTGCCTGTCCGCTTGAGGTCAGCATTGCGGCTGTGCCGCCTTCCATTGCTGCGATCTTGGCTGCGACATGATCATTCGTCGGATTCTGCAGCCGTGTATAGAAATATCCGGATGCCTCAAGATCAAACAGTTTTCCCATGTCCTCACTGGTGCTGTATTTGAAAGTGGTAGACTGGATGATCGGAATCTGCCGCGGCTGTCCATTCTCCGGGGTATATCCTGCCTGTACACATTTTGTGCCTATTTTATAATCGTTCATTTCATTTTCCATGCCTTTCCGCAATCTGCCCTTCGTATCCGGCAGTCACATTATTATCAAACTGACCTGCGCCATGACCTCTGCTGCAGATCATCAGTATTATTACTGTAGCATTATAAGCGCCGTTTTTCAAGAATTGTTTTTCCTGTCTGCCCGGAAGTAAAACACTTGCAGAAGTATGTTATTTTCGATAGTATATAAGTATCAGATGTACGGATACAGGTTGAGTCAGAACAGGTAGTTGTCTGATCGATCCTGAAGATAAAAGGAGGCATCCTCATGACCGAACAGGAGATCAAGGATATTTTACAACAACAGAACCACTTTTTTTCCAGTGGCAAAACGATTCAGGCGGAATTCCGTCTGAAACAGTTAGAAAGTTTGAAAGAGGCTATGATCCGCCATGAAGCCGACCTCGCTGCGGCATTGAAGGCGGATCTTGGAAAGAGCCGGATGGAGAGCTATATGTGTGAGATCGGGCTGACGCTGTCAGAGCTTACCTGGATGCAGAAGCATCTCCGCAGCCTTATGCGCAGCAAACGTGTTTCCACCCCGGTCGCCCAGTTTGCAGCAAAGAGCTTCCGCTCCCCTTCCCCTTACGGAACCGTGCTGATCATGAGCCCATGGAATTACCCGGTGTTACTGACACTCGATCCGCTGATCGATGCCATAGCAGCCGGGAATACTGCGGTCGTAAAACCAAGCGCCTACGCCCCTTGCACGTTCGATGTCATGAAAACCATGATCGAAGAATGTTTTCCGGCACATTATGTTGCAGTGGTCGATGGCGGCCGCGCAGAAAATCAGGCATTGTTACAGCAGCGTTTTGACATGATCTTTTTCACCGGCGGAAAGACTGTCGGACGGGAGGTACTCCGCCATGCGGCTGAATATTTAACTCCTGTCACATTAGAGCTTGGCGGAAAGAGCCCATGTATCGTTGACTCCACCGCTAAGATCCGGCTTGCCGCAAAGCGTATTGTCTTCGGCAAGTATTTAAACTGCGGACAGACCTGTGTTGCGCCGGATTATATTCTCTGTGACAAGCGCATCCGCGATGAGCTTATCACTGCGATTTTAGCTGAGATTGAAAAGCAGTTTGGGAAAGAACCTCTGAAAAATCCGAATTATGGAAAGCTCATCAACGAAAAGCATTTTGAACGCATTCTCGGGCTGATCAATGGGGAAAAGCTTGTATACGGAGGACAGTCAGAGCCTGAATCGCTCCGCATTGCGCCTACCGTTCTGAATAATATTACGTGGGACGACGCTGTGATGGGCGAAGAGATCTTCGGTCCTCTGCTTCCGATCCTCACCTTCGACACATTAAACGAGGCGCTTGATACCGTGGAATCCCACCCTCATCCGCTTGCGCTTTATTTTTTCAGTGAGGATCAGCCCGCGAGGAAGAAGCGCTTATATCCCTTCCGTTTTGGCGGCGGCTGTATCAATGACACGATCATTCATCTTGCAACGAGCGATATGCCATTCGGCGGTGTCGGTGAGAGCGGCATGGGCAGCTACCACGGCAGGGTTGGATTTGAAACCTTCAGCCATTACCGCAGTATTGTCGATAAGAAAACGTGGATGGATCTGCCGATCCGGTATCAGAAATATACCGGATTGAAAGAAAAGATGATGCGGATGTTTTTGAAATAAAGGGGATTATACTCCCCTTTTATTTCCCTGTCTGCTGTGCTTTAGTTATTATATCTTTAATGTCCTCGACTCCTTCTATTCTGTTTATGCCAAAACATTTCTTACCGGCATCCTTTAGAGAAGCTCCAATATGATATCCTTCTTTACCATCTATAATCAGAAACCTATCATGAAAAGATGCTGTTTTTTTTACGGTAAGTGTTGGATACTGTGCATTAAAATTTGCTATATCCTGAGCCGATAACTTTGTATTAGGCAACGTGTATGTATAAACATTCACCCCTATATTCTTCTTAGCCAAAATGTTCAACGTAATAATATCAATATATCCGTCAATAAGAATTATCTCCTTTTGGGCATGAGTAATAATATTTGTGAGTAAACTGAAAGCATCAAATATCTGTCCGTCAAAAAAAATCTTCTGACATTCCTCTTCATGATTGGATATATATTCAAATATTTTTGTAAAATTTTCCTCCGCATCTTTTTGTAATTCCAGTTGTTTCAGTTCAACAGCATTAATCCTTTCAAACAAAAGAGCATTGCTTGAAATAAAATGCCGCATTTCGCGAAATGCACGCATTATAAAAATACTTTGTTTTTCTGCAATTTCACCACTTAACACTGTCGCCAACATATAAATTCCCTGTTCGGTAAAAACATGGGGTAAATATCTGCTTTTGGGATTTATATTTGCGGTCGGAAATTTCGACCGCAAATCGTTTACTTCCTCCCTCGTCATTTGAAACATAAAATCTTCCGGAAATCTATTTTTATTATTCTTTACTTGTTCATTTAGTCTTTTCACTGTATAACCATACAGTATAGCCAGATCACAATCTAACATTATCTGTTTTCCGCGAATCGTATATATTAATTTTGATAGTTCAATATCCTGCTTCAGTAATGTTGGTTTCTCAACTATATTGGTAATTTCGTTCATCAAATTTCCTCTCTGGTTATTTTGAAGTTCCAAAACAAAACCTCAAATCCGAATCACAATATACAAATTCATTTTATATTTCTTCAAGACTTTGTATCTTCTTTAAAGCCTCCATATAAGCCATCAGACGCTTCTGCTGTTCTTCCTTAAGTCCATGATAATCTTGAACCAATTGAATATCATAAGGCGTAAAACAACTCTCACGACTTGTAACATTAATGTTTTCTTCATCCTCGATACCTTTTCCAGTAAGAAGTTGTTCTGGTGTTATCTGCAATACATTACAAATATCCATGATCTTATCCGCAGTAGGATTTGTCTTTCTTTTTTTCCATTCGCTGATGGTACTGGTCGCAATCCCAACCTGTTTTGCAAATTCAGCCTGTGTCATATTTCTGTCTTTCAATACTTTTAATATTCTCTCGCTGATCGTCATTTTATTTTCCTCTCGTTTTTATTCATATATATAAATTTCATATCTATGGATATATCTTATCACATTATATTCTTGTACTCAATATGAAAACAATTTTATATTTTCTCTTTTAGATAGAAAAAAGAACCGATTTCTCGATTCTTCTTTTCCAAACTCTATATTCACATTATACACTCCAATTTTTATACATAAAACTGTAATGCAAGTTCATTATAATGCAGTATGTCTTCCACTTCTGCAAGCCGTGTCCGGATTTTTTCTGACGCCGGCTGTTTTTCAAGATTCTCCTTGATGCCTGTGTATATGAGCTTTTCTTTTTCAAGGAAAGTTTTCAACACGGGATGGCGGTTTTGCAGGAGTAATCCACCATAAAGGTCTGAAAGTTTCAACACTTCCGAAGCTTTCTGTGCATTTTCACCCTGATACTGCACTTTCATCATCGGATAGAATTTTCCATCTTCCAACACCATGTCCTCTGCGAGAATGGCATATCCTTCTTCCCGTAAAAATTCACGGACATTCTCTATCTCGGACTGTGGCTGCAGGATGAGTTCTTTCGCAGACTGGCAGACTTTTTCCCCGTTTTTTAAGATATGCATGACCAGTCCGCCTCCCATGCCGGCGATGAGGACAGCTTCCACCTCGCCGGGTTTCAAAGCTGCCACACCGTCTGAGAGACGTGTCTGTATGTATGCCTGCAATCCATATAAAGCAATATGTTCTTTTGCCCGCTCTAACGGTCCTTCATTGATATCCATGGCAATTGCAGCTGGAATTTTCTTCTGCTGTAACAGATAGATTGGAATATATCCGTGATCTGTTCCAACATCTGCCAGTGTATATCCCTGTGTGACAAGAGCTGCGGCTGTCATTAAACGATTTGAAATCTTTACCATTTTACTCTAAGTAATCCTTTAATTTGCGGCTTCTGCTTGGATGACGAAGTTTGCGGAGCGCTTTTGCTTCGATCTGACGGATACGCTCACGTGTTACATTGAACTCTTTTCCAACTTCTTCCAGTGTTCTTGCACGGCCGTCCTCCAGACCAAAACGGAGTGTCAGAACTTTCTGCTCTCTCTCGGTCAATGTTCCAAGTACTTCCTCCAACTGCTCTTTTAAAAGTGTGAATGCAGCGGCGTCAGCCGGAACAGGTACGTTATCATCCTGAATAAAATCTCCAAGATGGCTGTCCTCCTCCTCACCGATCGGTGTCTCTAAGGAAACCGGCTCCTGGGAAATCTTTAAGATCTCACGCACACGCTCTACCGGCATGTTCATTTCTGCTGCGATCTCTTCCGGACTTGGCTCACGTCCTAACTCCTGAAGCAGCTGTCTGGAAACACGGATGAGCTTGTTGATCGTCTCAACCATATGGACAGGGATACGGATGGTTCTCGCCTGATCTGCGATTGCTCTTGTGATCGCCTGACGGATCCACCATGTTGCATAAGTAGAGAATTTATATCCCTTGCGGTAGTCGAATTTTTCCACGGCTTTGATCAGACCAAGGTTACCTTCCTGGATCAGATCAAGGAACAGCATTCCACGTCCCACATATCTTTTTGCAATGGAAACAACCAGACGTAAGTTTGCTTCTGCAAGACGTTTCTTTGCCTCATCCCCTGCATCAAGATCTTTCTGCAAATTCTTGATCTCTTCTTTGATCTCTGCAAGTTCTTCCTCTGTTGCATTCTCTTCTCTGCTCTTTAAGATTGCGATCTTTTCCTTCGCCACAGCACCGGCTTCCATATTTTTTGCCAGCTCGATCTCTTCCTCTGCACTTAAAAGAGGTACTTTACCGATCTCCTTCAAATACATACGGACCGGATCTTCAATGGACACGCCATCCGGCACGGAAAGGTCGATTTTTTCCACTTCGATCTCGTCTTCATCATCTACATCGAGTAAAATTTCATCATCAGAATCATCATCTGTGATCCGAAGTACATCGATATTGTTTGCTTCCAGAAAATCAAGAATTTTATCAAACTGCTCTGCTTCTAACTGCATGTCCGCAAAGAAGTCGCTGATCTCCTGGTATTCCAACATGTTCTTTTTCTTTTTGGCCAAGGCTAACAGATCTTTTAACTTCTGCTGAAACTTTTCTTTTGCAGCTTCATCCATCACTGCTGCTTCTTTTTTGGTTTCCTTTACCTCGTTTTCTGTCTTTTTTGCCATTTTGGTTCATCCTCTCAAGTTTTCTACTATTTTGTCCCTAATCAATGGAAATATGCAATTTCTCCAATTCTTCCAGGTCACGTTTATCTGTTACAAGCTGCATCAGACCAGCCATATCTGTCGGTGCCAAATGCTCGGACCGATACTTGATACTGTTTTGTTTGATGCGGATAATGGTCTCTTTCAATGCCTTCTCCCGGTCTTCTTTTGACTCGACCTCATGGATTCTTGCATTGAAAAGCGCCGCAATCTCTTTCTGTGCCTCCTCATCAGGAAACATGCTGACGATCTTCGCCGGGTTTGCTTCTCCGCTCTCCTCAAACTGCTGGAATAATACTTCAGCTACCTTATGATATATCTCCTCCGTAAAATCCTTCGGTGCGATATATTTTTTTATCTTATGATATAATCCGGTATTCTCTATGAGC
>OGRG01002390.1_pt1 | contig 10764 bp, 8 predicted proteins | sample 1553501 | NCBI WGS metagenome assembly OGRG01 (sample SAMEA2580018, study PRJEB22360) | human gut metagenome | biome: human gut; feature: human-associated habitat; material: faeces | place: Denmark | collected 2008/2010 | reverse complement strand
ACCGCAAAGGGGCCGTAAAGCCACGGCCCCTCTGCACACCCCTCGGGCTTTTTTTTTAGGAGTTCTTGGGTTGTGGTGTGGGGTACGGTGTTGACTTTTGTCTGTATGCTTCGGTATTGGATGCGGAACGTTGTGCCGAGGGGGTTGCAGTGGAACTGTAATGAGGTTCTCGACGTGCGGTGCACGTCTGCGGAATTCTGCAGTCCATGTGGCGTACAGCAGGGAGCCGCAATACATGCGGCATATACAGCCGGAGTTCCGCAATCTATGCGGTATATACGGCGGGGTCTCCGCAATCTATATTATGCAACAATATATCCCTTCAGAAATATACAAAGTTCCGTTAGATATATTTCGGCTCAGTGTCGAATTGCCGATACAGAAGCATACAGACACAAGTTAGTTTCTTTCAGCTTTCCACAATCGCTGCACTATATAAAAAAGGCCCAGGGGTGTGCAGAGGGGCGCGGCCTTGTGCCCCTTTGCGGTTTCCTTTTTCACAAAAAAATAGCCCCTACATCTCAAAGATGTAAGAGCTAAATTCGCTGGATGGAGAAGGATTCGAACCTTCGAAGGCGGTGCCAACAGATTTACAGTCTGCCCCCTTTGGCCACTCGGGAATCCATCCGTGAACAACAAATATATTATACATAACATTTGATAAAATTGCAAGCTTTTTCTCAAAAAAAATAATAATTCCCACAGCATCAGCATTTTTGGTAAAATACTGGACTTACCAAAGGAAATCTGCTATTATGAGTACGGTTGGATATAAAGGACACGGTTTTTCCGTATCCTAATACAGGTTAGGAGGATTTTATCATGTTAGTAAACGCAACAGAAATGCTGAAAAAAGCAAAAGCAGGCCATTATGCAGTTGGTCAGTTCAACATCAACAACCTTGAGTGGACAAAAGCTATCCTTCAGACAGCTCAGGAGCTCAACTCTCCTGTAATCCTTGGTGTTTCCGAGGGTGCCGGTAAATACATGACAGGTTATAAGACTGTTGTAGGTATGGTTAACGGTATGATGGAAGAGCTGAACATCACTGTTCCGGTTGCTCTTCATCTTGACCACGGCAGCTATGATGGATGCCTGAAATGTGTTGAGGCTGGTTTCTCTTCCATTATGTTCGACGGATCTCATTATCCGATCGATGAGAACGTAGCTAAGACTAAAGAGCTGGTTAAGATCGTTGCTGAGCACAACATGTCTCTTGAGGCAGAGGTTGGTTCCATCGGTGGCGAGGAAGATGGTGTTGTTGGTATGGGCGAGTGCGCTGATCCTGAGGAGTGCAAGAGAGTTGCAGATCTCGGAATCAACTTCCTTGCAGCTGGTATCGGTAACATCCACGGAAAATATCCGGCTAACTGGAAAGGCTTAAGCTTTGAGACTCTGGATGCTATTCAGCAGCTGACAGGAGATATGCCGCTTGTTCTTCACGGTGGTACAGGTATCCCGGCAGATATGATCAAGAAAGCAATCAGCCTTGGCGTTTCCAAGATCAATGTAAATACAGAGTGCCAGCTTGCATTTGCTGAAGCTACACGTAAATACATTGAAGAGGGTAAAGATCAGCAGGGTAAAGGATATGACCCACGTAAGCTTCTTGCACCTGGAGCAGAAGCAATCAAAGCTACTGTTAAAGAGAAAATGGAGCTTTTCGGATCTGTCAATAAAGCATGATGAATCGAAAATAATATATGGAAGAAGCCGGAATGGGAGCAAGCCTGTTCCGGCTTCTTTTTTCATGATAAAATATCAATATTTTCACTATATAAAAAAATCAACATGTTTCTTGATTTTTTTATATAGTGAAAATGACCTCTTCAATTTACAATAATATCAAGTTAATCGAGAAGCTGATTTGAAGCTTATCGGTCAGGAATATGCGAGATGGACGTTTTAAGCATATCCGCGAAACAAATTGAATATCATATAAGGCAAAGGAGAGGTACGATTATGAGAATGAAAAAAGCAACAGCATTTGGTCTTGCAGCTTTGATGGCAGCTACCATGATCCCGGCAGTTCCTGCTATGGCAAAAGGGGATGACAGTGAAGGCTCTGTTTATTATCTGAATTTTAAACCGGAGCAGGCAGATCAGTGGTCAGACCTGGCAAAGAAATACACCGATGAGACTGGTGTACCGGTTACCGTTGTTACAGCTGCTTCCGGAACTTATGAGTCTACTCTGAAATCAGAGATGGCCAAGGATGAGGTTCCGACACTGTTCCAGGTTAACGGACCGGTTGGACTTGCATCCTGGAAGGATTATTGCTATGACCTGAAAGACAGCGATGTTTACAAAAATGTGGAGAGTGACGATTTCGTACTGAAGGATGACAGCGGTGCAGTTGACGGTATCGCCTATGTAATTGAAACATATGGAATTATTTACAACAAAGCGCTTCTTAAGAAATACTGTGAGATGGATGGCGCTGTGATCAAGTCTGCAGATGAGATCAACAATTTTGAGACATTAAAGAAGGTTGCAGATGATATCCAGGCTAAGAAAGATGACCTTGGAGTTGACGGTGCATTTACTTCCGCAGGCTTTGATTCTTCCAGTGACTGGCGCTTCAAGACACACCTTGCAAACCTTCCAATCTATTATGAGTACAAAGAAGACGGAATCACATCCACAGATGCGATCAAAGGAACCTATCTTGACAACTTCAAGAACCTGTTTGACCTTTATATCACAGATTCTACCTGTGAGCCAAGCCTTCTTTCCAGCAAGACTATCGATGATGCAAATGCTGAATTTGGTCTTGGAGAGGCTGTGTTCTATCAGAATGGAACCTGGGCTTATGATAACATCAAAGATAACGAAGTAGCAGATGAGGATATGGGAATGCTTCCAATCTACATTGGTGTTGATGGTGAAGAGGACCAGGGACTTTGCACAGGCAGTGAGAACTACTGGTGCGTAAACAAAAAAGCAGATGAGAAGGATATCCAGGCAACTCTTGATTTCCTCAGCTGGGTTATCACAAGTGATGAAGGAAGAGAATCTATAAGCCAGGAAATGGGATTTACAACACCATTCAAGACCTTTGATGAGAATTATGAGTCTGCAAATCCGCTTGTAAAAGCAGCCGACGAATATGTAAAAGCTGGTAAAACTCCGGTTTCATGGAACTTTACAACCATGCCTTCTGAAGAGTGGAAAAACCAGGTCGGCAGTGCAATGCTTGAGTATGCACAGGGTACCGGCGAGTGGGATGCTGTGAAAACTGCATTTGTTGACGGATGGGCAAAAGAGTACAAAGCAGCAAATGAAGGCTGATAAGGTATAACTGAAACGTGATCACGAAGGGGTGGGCGGTTTCCGCCTGCCTCTTTCAATGAAGGGAGGATGCGTAAAGTAGGGAAGGATGCATCCTCAGGAGAAAGGAAGAGAAAACATGCAGAATAAGATGATGAAAAAGTATTTTCCGGTTTTTGTCCTGCCTACCCTGCTGGCATTTACCATTGGATTTATCGTTCCCTTTATCATGGGCGTATATCTTTCCTTCTGTAAATTTACCACAGTAACGGATGCAAAATTCGTGGGATTACAGAACTATGTGAAGATTTTTACTGAGGATGGAACCTTTGGACATGCATTATGGTACACCACCGCATTTACGGTTGTATCAGTAGTTCTGATCAATGTGATCGGTTTTGCAGTTGCGTTGCTTCTGACCAAGAAGATCAAAGGAACCAATATATTCCGTACCGTATTTTTTATGCCAAACCTGATCGGTGGTATCATCCTTGGTTATGTATGGCAGCTTCTGTTAAACGGTCTGCTTCTTCAGATCAATAAAACACTTACATATTCTTCTGTTTACGGATTCTGGGGCCTTGTGATCCTGATGTGCTGGCAGCAGATCGGATATATGATGATCATTTACATTGCAGGTATCCAGAATATCCCGGGTGAGCTGATCGAGGCTGCACAGATCGATGGTGCAAACAAAGGACAGCTTCTGAAAAATGTGATCATTCCTATGGTCATGCCGTCCATCACCATCTGTACTTTCCTGACACTTACCAACTCCTTCAAGCTTTTTGACCAGAACCTTGCTCTTACAAATGGTGAGCCTTCCAATATGTCAGAAATGCTTGCACTGAATATTTACAATACCTTCTATGGACGTACCGGATGGGAAGGTGTAGGACAGGCGAAGGCCGTGATCTTCTTTATCCTGGTTGGAGCAATTGCCATGATCCAGAATCGTCTCACAAGAAGTAAGGAGGTACAGCAGTAATGAATAAAAAAGTAAAATTCAGCGGTCTGTGGACTGCGATCCTGAGTGTGGTATCTGTTGCTTATATTTTCCCGATTCTTCTGGTTTTGATCAATTCTTTTAAGAAAAAAGCATACATCAGCCGTTATCCTTTTGCAATCCCGACGGATAAAATGTTCGTAGGTCTGGAAAACTATGTAAATGGTCTCACAAAAACCGGATTTTTCCAGGCATTTGGATGGACATTATTTATCACAGTATTTTCTGTTGCGGTAATTCTGCTCTGTACCTCCATGTGTGCCTGGTACATCAACCGTGTTACCAACACGTTGACAAAAACCATGTACATGCTGTGTCTGTTTTCCATGGTCGTACCATTCCAGATGGTAATGTTTACTCTTTCCAAGATCGCAAACATCCTGAAACTGAATACTCCGTGGGGACTGATCATCATTTATCTTGGATATGGAGCAGGACTTGCGGTATTTATGTTCAGCGGTTTTGTAAAATCCATTCCGATCGAGATCGAGGAAGCTGCCATGATCGATGGCTGTACCCCGATCCAGACATTTTTTAAAGTGGTTCTTCCGGTTATGAAACCGACCTGTGTAACTGTAGCGATCCTGGAAACCATGTGGATCTGGAATGATTATCTTCTTCCATATCTGGTACTTGATATCAAGAAATATAAAACCATTTCCATTGCCATCCAGTATCTGAAGGGCGGTTACGGAACCATTGATATGGGAGCGATGATGGGCGTTCTTGTCCTTTCCATCATTCCGATCATTGCCTTCTATCTTGCATGCCAGAAATATATCATTGAAGGTGTGGTTGCAGGAGCTGTTAAGGGCTGACAAATTAGTTGAATAATGTTAAAATGAAAGAAAAACGGCCTGCTCTGCGTGCTTTTACGTGGATCAGGCCATATTTGGCGAGGTGAGGAATGTACAGAGTTTTGGTGGTAGATGATGAAAAACTGGAACGTGACGGAATCCGCTTTCTTCTGTCTATGGAGGAGGGAGAGTGGGAAATTTATGAGGCGGCTAATGGCAAGCTGGCATTAAATGAGCTGAGAAAGCATCCGGTGGATCTGATGCTGACAGATATCAAAATGCCGCATATGGATGGTCTGGAGCTTTCAAAAAAAGCAAGAGAGGAATATCCGGATCTGGAAATTATCATTTTCAGCGGTTATGGAGATTTTGCTTTTGCTCAGGAGGCGATCCGCTATGGTGTGACGGATTATGTACTGAAACCGGTGGATCCGGACCGCTTTCATGACACCATACAGAAGATCCAGAAGGAGATCGCATCCCGGAAAAATAAAGAGCAGCAGTCCATAAAAGAAAAGAGCTTTCTTCAGCAGTATTTTCTGCTGGGCTATATTTATTCCGGGGATCAGGAGCGCCTGAAGGAAGCGGAAGGAATTGTGGATTTTTCTGTCTGGGAGCAGTGGCACTGTGCAATTCTTATTGAATCGGATGAAGCTTTTTTTGATTCTGCCAGTGATGAGGTTCCCCTTGAGATCCGGGAAGAGCTTCGCCGTTCTTTCTTCTATTTGAATCTTAATGGCCGTCAGTCTTTGCTTCTTTTTAAGGATGTGTACTGTGATTATGTCCTTGTGGCAAAAAATGTCTATAATCTTCTGAAGCGCCTTCATCCTGTTCGCTTTCATCTGGCTGTAAGCCGGCGTTTTGACGGATATCAGGAACTGCCGGAAATCATGGAACAGCTGGAGCAGCAGATGGAAGAAAAATTTTATCATCCGGATATTCATGTCTACACCAGCGAGGAAGATGAGGAAAAAAATACCGGAGAAGAGGAGCAGGATTCCAGACTTATGGAAAAAATCTCAGAAGATATTTCCAGAAAGGATGTGAAGCAGCTGTGGAGCCATTTCCGCAGCCTGGCATCCAAATATCAGTCCAATACCCAGTTTTCGGCCATGTATGTGAAATTTGTTTTTTCCAATGTGATAAGGGAGTTGTTTCAGGAGAATCGTTTTGCCGGAGAGCACAGGCTGGATCTGGAGGTGGATCATCTGTATGGCTGTTCTACCATTCAGGAGATCATTGAGGTTACAGAAAAAAATATCCGCCAGTACGAAGAGTTCCTGGACCGCTCCATGAGCGAATCCCGAGATGAGGTGGCAGCAGTAAAAAATTATATTTACAATCACTATGCGGAAGATCTGAACCTGGAAACGCTGGCAGAAAAAGTATATCTTTCTTCCGGCTATCTCAGCTTTATCTTCAAGAAGGAGACTGGAATGAACCTGAACCGTTTTATCCGTGTATTCCGAATGGAAAAGGCCAAGGAGCTTCTCCGTACCACCAACATGAAGGTAGCCATGGTCAGCGAGCAGGTAGGATTTGCCAATTCTTCGTATTTCTGCCGGAGCTTCCGGGAATATTACGGAAGCAGTCCGGAATCCTATCGGAAAGGAAACAATGAGGATGAAGAGGCTTCTGAAGAAGTATAATGATATGAAATACCGGTACAAGCTGACGATCCTGCTTGTGGTAGTATCACTGGTTCCGATGACTGTGCTGGCATTATATAGTCACAGCCGTATGAGCAGTCTTGTCCGGAAAAATGAGATGGAGGATATGTACTCCATTTTGGAGCAGACAAGAGAAAATATTGACGGGCAGATCGAAATTTATGCCAGCCTTTTGAATTATCTTACCTATTCTCCTGAAATCCAGGAGGTGATCTTCAACAAAGATATGGATCGCTATACTGCATATGAACAGTATACGGAAGTTGTGGATCCGCTATTGACGGTGCCGAAATCCTACCACGAAGCAATTCTGGGGATACATCTTTTTGCAGAAAGCATTCCCGTGCGCCATGAATATACCTTGGCTCCGCTTTCAGAGGTTGATGGGGAATGGTGGAGTGACAAATTAAATAATACCGTGACGGTTCAGTGGATCGTGGACCGGGATAATCGTCAGATCGCGGCAGTCAGGGAAATATATGATGGTAAGATCAGGGAGGCTGTGCTCTGTATTTTGTTGGATTACGGAAAAGTATTCCAGCCTCTGGCTAATATTATTGAACGGAATTCCGGAGGCTTTGTGGTGGATGATCAGCAAAATATCGTCTATCATGGAGAAAATCTGGCGGCCAGTGATATTTCAGCACAGAAAGAAACCGCAAAAAAGCTGGATCGTCTGAGGGAAGAATATACCTATGTCAGCAGTAGCGGACATGAAACAAGATGGACCTATTATTTTTACAAACCTCCGGCTGTGATCGAGAGCTCGGTTTCAAAAGTGTTGATCAGTGAGATCCCACTGATCGGTTTCTGTGTTGTGATCATCATTGTGCTGGGAATGACGTTTTCCAAGCTGTTTACAAGAAAGATCGAGCAGCTTACCAGAAATATGGAACAGGTGAACCAAGGAAGTCGTGAAGTTACGGTTTACAGTGATTCCGGAGATGAGGTAGGACAGCTGGTGAGAAGCTTTCACCATATGATGGATGAGATCAATCGACTGATTGAAGAAGTGTATGAAAACAAGATTGCCCTGAAGGAATTTGAACTGAAAGCGCTGACTGCCCAGATCAATCCACATTTTCTTTATAATTCCCTTTCTATTATAAACTGGATGGCGATTAAGAGCCGACAGAAGGAGATCAGCCGTGTGACTCTGGCATTGTCTACATTTTACCGGACAGCACTCAGTAAGGGAGCAGATATGGTGACTGTGGAAACCTGTATTCGGAATATCGAAGCTTATCTGGAAATCCAGCTGATCATGCATGACAATGATTTTAAGGTGGAGTGGAAGATCGATCCATCTGTGCAGCAGGAGCTGGTTCCGAAGCTTGCCCTGCAGCCTATCGTTGAGAATGCTCTGGAGCATGGCCTGGATGTGAAGGAGGAAGGGGAAAAGCTTCTGAAGCTTTATTTCTTTGAAGAGAATGGGGATGTAGTGATCCGGGTTGAAGATAACGGAATAGGGATGGAGCAGGAGCAGGCAGAAAAGCTGCTCACATATCAGGCAAAAGGCTATGGCCTTAAAAATGTCAATGACCGTATGTGTATCTTATATGGAGAAAAATATGCCATCCGGATCCTGAGCAAGGTAGGTAAGGGGACAAGCGTTGATATGAGGATCCCGAAAGAGGTGAAAAAAGATGAGACTTAGTCTGGGAAAAACAGTGGTATTTCTGAGTACGATACTGAGCCTGGCACTTTTGACGGGGTGTTCTTTAGGAACTGCAGAAATGGAAAAAACAGATATAGACGTTCTGTCCGAAAAGAACAGTAGGAGCTGGGAACAGGCAGAAACCACGCCTCTGGGGAAATATCCGGAGCTTGTAACTTATACTCTGGGACAGATGAAAGGGGCTAATAATTCTAATCTTCCGGACGGGCAGACTTATGAGGACAATGCATATACCCGGTATCTGAAAAAAACACTGAATATTCAGAATAAGAATGTTTTTATGGAGAGTGAGGAGCGGTATGACGAAGCCCTGAACATCCTGGTCAAAGATCGGAATCTTCCGGATGTTTTTCTGGTGTCGGACAGGGAAACTCTGGAAGAACTGGTTGAAAATGATCTTATCGAGGATCTGACGGAAGTATACAAAAGCTGCGCTTCCGATAAAATAAAGGAAATGTATGAGAGCTATGGAGAGGAACTTTTGGCATCCGGGACTTTTGACGGAAAACTGTATGCACTTCCGGAGACTGCCATTGATGATGGGCAGCAGCTTTTATGGCTGAGACATGACTGGATGGAGCAGCTGGGACTGAAAGAACCGAAGACACTGGAAGAGGCTTTTTCAGTGATCCGTGCGTTTCAGGAAAACCGGATGGGTGCAGAGGATGGTGAAGATCCTGTGGGACTTGTCTGTGATCCGGGACTTGTGGGCACGGCCAGCACCAGCTATTCGGTGGACTCTGTGTTTGAAAAGTTCGGGGCATATCCGCAGCAGTGGATTGAAAATGCAGATGGGGAAATTGTCTATGGATCGCTGACGGAGGAGACAAAGGAGGCTCTGGGGTATCTCAGAGAGCTTTACAGGCAGGGAATACTTGATTCGGATTTTGCTTTACGTGCACAGAATAATATCCGTGATCTTGTGGTGAATGGAAAATGCGGAGCGTTTTTCGGGCTCTGGTGGACTCCGAATAATCCTCTTATGGATGAGTATCGGAAGAATAAAGAGGCAGACTGGGAACCGTATTATCTGACTGCGGATGCAAAGCGGACCGTGGAGGTATATTCTACGTTTCGGGATAATAAATATGTAGTTGTGCGTAAAGGGTATGAGCATCCGGAGATTGCAATGAAGATTTTGAGTGTGTTGTTTGATCATTCCAGATATGAGGCAGAGGATGCGGATGAGATGAACACTTATTTTGCACTGAATGTGGATCCTACAGCGCGTCCGCTGATGATCAATGTGGATTATAATGAGGCTACCTATATAGTGACAAAGCATATCCGTGAGGTTCTCTACAGTTCTGGTGATGCGAAGACGAGGGAGGATCTCAGTGCCATTGAGGTTTCTTATTTTGATGCGTGTAAGGAATATCTCGAGGCGGATGTGCCTTCGGTGGAGGCCTGGGCGGCGTACAAGTCCAGGATCTCAGCGGTGGGGCTTTTGGTGGATGCGAATTACCGTGCTCCGGAGAAAAAGTATCTGGGGGATGGTGACGGGGAGATTCCTCAGACTTTGCGTTTGCTGGAGAAGAATGCATTTATCCAGATTATTATGGGGAGGATGCCTGTGAGTTCTTTTGATTCTTTTGTGGAAGCTTGGTATCGTAAGGGTGGAGACAGTCTTACGGAGCGGGTCCGGGAGGGGATTGCGGTTTGTGATGAGTGAGGGTGTGTTTGGGTGTCTTTTTGTGTGGTGTGGTGAAAAACTTGACAAGGTGGGGTGGGTTCTTTAATATAAAAGTGACAGGGACAGTTGGTGGCTTTGGAGCGCGGATGTCTGCTGACTGTGATTTTTGATATTGGAGGTAATAGTATGAAGCAGTGTATGGACTCGGAGAACCTTCACAGGAGACTTAAGAAGATCGTTGGGCAGGTGCAGGCGATCGATCGGATGGTGGATGAGGATATTCCGTGCGAGGATGTTTTGGCTCAGATCAATGCGGCGAAGTCGGCTTTGCATAAGGTTGGGCAGGTTGTGCTTGAGGGGCATATCCAGCATTGTGTGAGAGATGGTATTGAGCATGGGGATGCGGATAAGACGATTGAGAATTTTACTAAGGCTGTGGAGAGGTTTGCGAATATGAAGTAGATGGGGCTTCTTTTGGCTTGGGTGTGAGGATTTTGGTTTGTGTGAGAGTTTGCAGGGAGTGTGCGGAGCTTCCTGCTTTTTTTGTGGGGAGAAAGGTGGGAGAGAAAAGCGGACGCCAGAGGGAGAGGATATCAGGTCGGGCAGGGACTCCGTCGGGGGGATATTGCTGGTTCCGGAAGGTGGAGAGAACACCGTACGCCAGAGGGAGAGGATATCGGCCCGGGCAAGGATTCCGTCGGGGGATACAA
>OGRG01002388.1_pt1 | contig 10771 bp, 8 predicted proteins | sample 1553501 | NCBI WGS metagenome assembly OGRG01 (sample SAMEA2580018, study PRJEB22360) | human gut metagenome | biome: human gut; feature: human-associated habitat; material: faeces | place: Denmark | collected 2008/2010 | reverse complement strand
AATAGGGTGATAAAAATGGGAACGAAAGGCAAAATTAATATACAATTAAATCAAAAGGAATATGCACTTGTTCATTATGAGATGGAATTTGGACGGAATAAGACGATTAAAAATCAAGCAAAAGTTTTATATTATGCTCACCAGGGAACTGACACAATCACAGAATTATGTAAAAAAACAGAAAATTGTTATCGAACAGTTACACGAATTCTTAAACTCTATGAAACAATGGGAACAGATGCAATTTATCAATGCAAGCGTGGTAAGCGAATCCATCACTTGGAACAAATATCTGATGAATTAGAGCATGTTGACACTAAGATCAAAATATGATATAATAAATACATGAATATCACAAAAGCACAGTACGCAAGAATCGAAAAGTATTTTCCGGTTCAGCGTGGGAATGTAAAAATCGACAATTGCACATTTATCAACGCTATCTTGTATATTGCCGAAAATGGGTGCAAGTGGAGGGCACTTCCAGAGAAATACGGCAAATGGAATAGCATTTACCAAAGATTTAAAAGATGGTGTGAAAATGGCGTAATACAGCGTATTTTTAATGCGCTGCAGCAGGAAAAAATTATTGCGATCAAAGTAGAAGTGCTGGCTTTGGACAATACCTCTTGTAAATTGCACCCTGACGCACATGGCGCTTTAAAAAACACGGACAACAATGTATCGGGAAATCAAAGGGTGGATGGAATACCAAGCTTCACGTGGTATCCGCAAATGACAAGGTCATTGTTGAAATGCACTTATCCGGTGGAAACTGTCACGATGCCCCACAAGGAAGAATCTCAATTGAAAACATAGGAGATAGCTATTCGGGAATTCCGTATTTAATGGATAGAGCTTATGAGGGTGATAAAACAAGAGAACTCTGCCAGTCTTTCGGACACAAACCGGTTGTCCCACCAAAGAAAAATCGCATAAATCCGTGGGAATATGACCATGAACTATATAAGCGAAGGAATATTATCGAAAGACTGTTTCGATGGCTAAAAGCGTTTCGCAGAGTGTGTACAAGATATGATAAACTTGATGTTATCTTTCTGTCATTCGTTCAAATCGCATGCATCTTCACATGGCTAAAATAGTGTCAACAGGCTCTAGAAGCTTATTTTGATGAAAATCCTCCGAAAGATGTGCCTGATGCGGTCAGAAAAATCAAAGAAAATTTTGGAATTCCTATCACAGCTACGCCAGTTCGATACTAGCTTAAAGCAAAGGCTATTCGTACAAAAAGTCAAAAAGCATACCTGCAAAAGCAAACATAAAAGCACAGTCGCTTTTCCTGAACAATATTCTTTTACCGCTTTTAAACATGGCAAAAAGCGGCTTAATGACACTATTGTTTTGCGATGGAGTGCATTTGACATATGGGTATCATGGTGGATATTGTTGGTGCAAAAAGAGAAAATTTGTACCTTCTGCCTATGGTCGGAAACGAGCAAATCTCCTTGGATTTTTAAACCCTGTAACGTTTGAAACTACAAGCATAATGAATGATTCCTACCTTAATTCAGACATTGTTTGTGACGGACTGGAAAGATTGCGAAAGCGATACCCTGATCAATATCTTTACATAATTCTTGACAATGCTGCTTATCAGCATTGCCGAAAAGTTAGGGACAAAGCAGAAAAATGAAATATCAATTTAGTTTTCTTGCCACCTTATTCTCCAAATCTGAATCTGATAGAAAGACTTTGGAAATTTCTCCGAAAAGAAATCCTTGCCAATCAATACTACCATAGCTTTCGGGATTTTTATTCTGCGATTGAAAGCTTTGTAAAAACGCTTCATGAAAATTATTTTGAACAGCTTTCCTCCCTTTTGACTTTTCGCTTCGAGGTGTTTGATTTTTCTGATTTTTAGAATAGAGGATGGTATATCTCAATCGCTGCTCTTTCCGGACCTCCGACGGCATGCAGCGAAAAAAGCTGCTGCATCCTCCAGAAATTCATTCTTTTCACTCAAACGACGATTTTCTTTTTCCAACGCTTTGATTCGCTTTTTCAGCTGCTGATTCTCTTTGACAATGCTCAACGCTTCTTCCTAGCTGCGTTCGTCGCATCCGATCAGCTCGGCTGTTTTCACCTTTTGCATCCAGCTGTACAATTTGTTGGCAGGGATTTGCAGCTCCTCTGCTGCTTTTGCTGATTCAAGGTTTTTGGCGAACTTGACCGCCTGCACTTTGTATTCCTCGTCGTATCCTTCATTTTTCCTTTTTTCTATTTTATTCCCTTGTGGCTTACGTGTCAAGTTTGTTATATAGGATCAAAAAGCACATCACTTTCCACACCGATAGGCGTAAAAGTAACGTGCTTTTTAGCTTTTTATGCTTTTGAAACGATTCCTGCGTTCATCAAGTCCTGTATTTCCTGCCGATTTGGCATCACCTTCAATGCCCCTTTTCTTGTTGTAATCAGCGATGCTCCCGCATTTGCAAAATACAGCAATTCCAGAAGCTGCTCTTTCGTGAGCTTGTCCGCTTCATGCTCCAACACATAGTTCAGTACACAACCAAAAAATGTATCTCCTGCACCAGTTTTCTCCACGGGTTTCACATCATAGACCGGTGCTTTTGCGATTGCATTTCTGGTATAAGCACAGCTTCCATTTCCACCAAGAGTAATACAAATCAGTTGCATCTGCGAATATTTTTCCAAGAGTTCCCTTGCTGCCCGGTCATAGTCCGAATGCCCGAACAGAAACTCCACCTCATTATCTGAGATTTTCAGAAGATTGCATTTTGAAAATCCATATTCAATTTCTGTGTTTGCATCTTCAAGATTTTTCCAAAGCGGTTCCCGCAAATTCGGGTCAAAGGAAAGCATCGCTCCGCTTTCGATTGCAGTATCTATAGCAAATCTGGTGGCTTCCCGAACGCCTGCATGGGTCGAGGAAAGCGTGCCAAAGTGAAAAATTTTGGAATCCCGAATCAAATCTGTACGCACTTCCTGCTTGCTCAGCATCATGTCTGCACCCGGATTGCGAATAAAACTGAACTCCCGTTCGCCATCTGCAAAGGTATGCACAAAGGCAAGCGTCGTTGGAACGCTCGCATCTGTCACGAGTCCGTCTGTACAAATGCCAACCTCGTTTATGGTTTCTGCAAGCTGTCTGCCGAACATATCTGCTCCGACTTTTCCAATGAATGCAGTTCGCTTTCCCAGCTTAGAAAGCATGGCAAGCACATTGCAAGGAGCACCACCCGGATTTGTTTCCAGTAGGGGATTCCCCTGTGAACTGATTCCACTTTCAGTAAAATCAATCAACAGTTCACCCAAAGCTGTTATATCATAGTTTTTCATTGCATTTTCCTCACTCTGTTGTATACAACGTATAGGCTTCGCCATCAATGCGATTTGATAACCCGTATACCACGTTGCTAATCACAGCTTCGCCCTGATTGGCATAGACTTCAATCAAATTGGAATCCACATAAATTTCCAGTTCACAGCCGTTCTTGAGGACTGGCGTTTCTGCAGTCAGCCGATAATTGTCATCTTTCACAAATACAGCAGAGCGGTCAGTGAAAAGCTTGTTTTGCTTTCTCCAAATCCGGTATCCGCCAATATTGATGCATTCGCCATTTTCCAGTGTTGTTTTTACCAGATAGCCAGACTTGCCAGCTTGCTCTGGAGAGGAAATCTCTTTCACAAATGCGTTTCGGATATGCGGATGGGGCTGAAAATAAATCTGTTGATTCTTCACAGAAACCACTCTTGGAATACACATCATGCCGTTCCATTTCCCGTCTACTGCCTGCGGCATTCTCATCCATGCAATGACAATACGGTTTCCGTCTTCATCCGTTGTACTCTGCGGGGCATAGAGATCCAATCCGTAGTCCAAAAACTGATAGTCCTCTGCAAGCTGCATCGTTCCAGTCGATTCATCGAATGCGGAAAACATACAAATCGCTGCGGAATCATATGCTTTTCCATCATTCAGAAACTCCATCGGAGAGAATACTGTAATGCCCTTGCCATCCATCTCGAAATAGTCTGGACACTCCCACATCCAGCCAAAGTTGTCCTTTTCCACGTGACTGAGATATGTCCAATTCTGCAAATCACTGCTCTTATAAATCAGCAGTCTGCCCTTGTGATCAATGGAGCTTCCCAGAACCAGATACCATGCATCTTTTCCACGCCATACCTTCGGGTCACGGGTGTGGGTCTTACTGCCAATGGTTTCTTCTGCAATGGGTGGAATGACGGTCCTTTTTCTTTTGACATTATCGAACGTCATACCGTCATCGGAAGAAATCATCAGTTGTGCAGCAAGAAACTGGTCGTTTTGGCACTGATTAATGTCTTCTGGATTTTCCTCCAAATAATTGACACCTGTATAAAATAAGTAGAGTGTCCCATCCTGTTCCACAGCACTTCCGGAAAAGCAACCGCTGCGGTCATCTGTTTTGGTCGGATACAGGGCAATGCCTTTTTCCTCCCAGTTTACCAAATCTTTGCTGACAGCGTGTCCCCAGTGCATTCTGCCCCATTGCGGAGCATAGGGAAAACATTGATAAAACAAGTGATATTGTCCCTTGTACCAGATAAATCCGTTTGGGTCATTGATCCAGCAATTTGGAGCTTTAAAATGAATGTTCTGCATCATAATCATATCCTCCTATTAGAAAAGGCTTTCTTCGGTTTGTGTATCAAAGAAGTGCATTCTGGACGGAACAAAGGTAAAATCAATGGTATCGCCAGGTTTGCTGATTTCATACTTAGACACTCTTGCAACGGAACCAGTGCCACCAAAGTTAAAGTACAGATTATTCTCATTTCCCATAACTTCTACACTGTCCACAGTTGCAGACATGATATTGTTCTTGTATAGATCCAGATTTTGCGGATCCAGCTTGATGTCCTCACCACGAATGCCGAGAATGAATGCACCCTGTCTGCCGTTCAGTTTCGATACCACAGATTCCGGCAAGTGCATCTTATTCCCATCGGAGAAAGTCATGGTAGTTCCAGTCACTTTTACTGCATAGAAATTCATCTGCGGCGAACCGATAAACACAGCCACAAACTTGTTTGCCGGATGCTCATACAAGTCCATTGGCTTGCCCACCTGCTGAATCACACCATCTTTCATAATAACAATGCGGTCTGCCATCGTCATTGCTTCCACCTGATCATGTGTCACATAAATCGTAGTGCTGCCCAGCTGACGGTGCAGCTTGCTGATTTCGCTTCTCATGCTGACTCTCAATTTCGCATCCAAGTTGGAAAGCGGTTCATCCATCAGAAACAATTTCTGATTTTTGACAATTGCACGCCCCAGTGCGACTCTCTGCCGCTGTCCGCCGGAAAGATTGGCGCCGCCCTGACTTACCATGGTATTTAAGCCCTCCGGCTTACTTTTTACAAAATCACTTGCCTGCGCAATGGAAAGAGCCCGCTGGATTTCCTCTTCTGAAGCGTCCTCTTTCCCCCATTTCATATTGTCACGGATGGTTCCTTTAAACAGAACTGCCTGTTGTGGTACCATCCCCACCTTTTTACGAAGCTGTGAAAATGGATATTCTTTTACATTATTTCCATCAATTACCACATTACCAGAAGTTACGTCATAGAAACGTGGAATCAGATTGACCAGAGTGGATTTACCACATCCGGTACCACCGATGATACCGATGGTCTCACCTGGTTTTGCCGTAAAGGAAATATGGGAAAGTGCCGGCTCCTTGCTGCCTGCATAGGTAAAGCTCACATCTTCAAAAACAACTCTTGCAGCGCCTGCATTCTCTTTCTGAACACTGCTGCCCTGATCCGTGAGAGACGGCTGTGTATCCAGCACCTCATTCAGACGCACACCGGAAGCCATAGCCTTTGTCACTGCCACGATCAGGTTTGCAAGAGCGATCAGTGCGATCAGGATCTGGTTCATATAGTTTACAAGGGCAACCACTTCCCCCTGTGTAAGAATACCCACAGACACTTCCCTGCTTCCATACCAGAGGATTCCGATAATGGAAAAGTTCATAATAACCGTAGTAGCAGGATTCAGAAGTGCGGAAATTTTTCCCGCTCTTACCTGCACATTGGTGTAATCGTCGTTTACTTCTGAAAATTCTTTATATTCTTCCTGCTGTCTTCCAAAAGCCCTTACCACTCTGGCACCCACATGATTCTCTCTGGTGATCAGGGAAATTCTGTCCAGGAAGGACTGAGCCTTTTTGTAAATTGGCACTGTTGTGCGCATAATTCCGTAAATTACAATGGAGATCACCGGAACCGCAATCAGGAAGATCAGGCCAATCTTCACATCAATGGTAAAGGACATGATCACTGCACCCACAACAATAAAAGGAGAACGAAGGAACAGACGAAGTACCATGTTCACACCAGTCTGTGCCTGATTCACGTCATTGGTGATCCTTGTCACAAGGGTAGGAGTTCCAAGCATATCCAGTTCTCTGTAGGAAAGCCTGCTGATATGGAAAAAAAGCTCCTTGCGAAGGGCAGTGCTGAATCCCATGGCTGCCTTTGCAGAAAAATACTGTGCAGTCAGAGAGCATGCAAGGCCAATCACTCCAAGCAGTACCATGATCACACACTGGTGCCAGATGTAGACATTGTCCTGATTCTTAATGCCGATATCCATGATTCTGGCAACAACCAGAGGCACGATCAGCTCAAAGGTGGCCTCCAGCATTTTGAACAAAGGAGCCAGAAAGCTTTCTTTCTCGTAGCCCTTCAAAAATCTAAGCAATCTCTTCATCTTACTTCTTATTCTCCTGGATTCGTCCATATAATCTGGTCATGGCGTTAATTCTATGAATAATCTCATCCGTAAGCTGACCTCTTGTAAGACGCCATTTCCAGTTGTCTCCCAAAGTAGACGGCGTATTCATTCTCGCTTCATTTCCAAGACAGAGATAATCCTGCAAAGGTACTACGCACACTTCTGCTACTGAGGACTGTGCCGCCCGGATAAGCCCCCATACACATTCATCTGTGTCTTTATCCTCACAGGCTGTGTACTGGTTCACATAGTCTCTGTTTGACTGGGTAAGGTTCCCAAGCCAGCCCTTCGTAGTCTCATTGTCGTGGGTTCCAGTGTATACAATGCAGTTTTTATCATATCGGAAAGGAAGATATACGCTCTCGCCGCTTTCATCAAAGGCAAACTGAAGCACCTTCATACCCGGATATCCGGATTCTGCCAGAAGCTCCCTGACACTGTCTGTAAGAAATCCCAGATCCTCTGCGATCACATCCAGATCCTTAATTTTCTCCTCCAGAACCTCGAACAATTCTATTCCAGGACCTTTTTCCCACTTTCCGTTCTCAGCGGTCTTATCTCCATAGGGAACTGACCAGTACTCGTCAAAACCGCGGAAATGATCGATCCGGACCTTGTCGTACAGCTTCATACAGTGAGTCATACGAAGAATCCACCAGTTATAGCCTGTTTTTCTGTGATATTCCCAATTATAAAGCGGATTTCCCCACAGCTGACCGGTTGCAGAAAAAGCGTCTGGAGGACATCCTGCCACTGCTACCGGTGTAGCCTCCTCATCAAACTGGAACAGATCCGGGTTCGCCCATGCATCTGCGCCATCAAAAGCCACATAGATAGGAAGATCACCGATGATCTTAATACCTCTGTCATTTGCATATTTCTTCAGCCGGTTCCACTGGCGGTAGAACCAGAACTGCTGAAAGGCATAGAAGCTGATATCTTCCTTCAGCTCCTCTCTTGCCTTAGCAAGTGCCTCCGGCTTACGTGTCTTTAAGTCCTCCGGCCACTGATTCCAGGAAATTTCCTCCAGGCTGTCCTTTATTGCCATATAAAGACAATAATCTGCAAGCCAGAAGCCCTGCTCTTTCTCAAAGGCTTCCATCTCCTCACGGATCAGCTGAAGCTCCTTTTCTTTCCCATCCATCTGGTAAAAACGTCTGTAAGCCTTCCGAAGAAGGGAAAATCTGGAAAGATAAACCTTCTCATAGTCCACATAGCTTCTGCTGCCGCCCCAGTCACATTCTGCACATTCTGCTGCTGTGAGAAGGTCTCTCTGGATCAATTCCTCCAAATCAATGAAATAAGGATTTCCTGCAAATGTGGAAAAAGACTGGTAAGGGGAATCCCCGTATCCGGTAGGTCCAAGTGGCAGAATCTGCCAGTATTTCTGACCCGCTTCTGCAAGCTGATCTACAAAAGCGTAAGCTTCTTTAGAAAAACATCCGATTCCATAGTTGGAAGGGATACTGGATATAGGCAATAAAATACCGCTGGCTCTCATCATATGTTCCTCCTGTCTGGTTCAATAACCATTATCTGCTTATTATACCGCTATCATGCATAATCGGTCAACAGGATAAAATAGCTTCGCAAATTTTATCCCGCTTTCGGTTGCTGCTCATAAAAACAGGCACCCGGAAAAATTCCGAATGCCTGTCATTTCCTTCATCATCACATTTAAGTAATGCCAAAAGACTTATATTCTTTTGCCTGAATTATTTCTTGCTTGTATAACCGAAGAAGAAGTATCCAAGTGGTGTGTAATACATGCCGTCAATGTCTGGATTGAGCATATATGGCTGTGTATAGAAGTAGATCGGAGCAAGCACGCTATCCTGTCCAATGAGGATATCCTCAGCTTCGTGGAATGCTTTCATACGCTCTTCCGGATCAGAAGTAGCTTTTGCTGCATCGATCTGTGCATCGTAATCCGGGTTAGAATACTGAGCATCGTTGTTTCCGCCGCCTGTATACCACATATCAAGGAATGTACAAGGATCATTGTAGTCACCGATCCATCCGTTACGTGCGATCTGGAAGTCACCATTCTTTCTGTTCTGAAGGAATACGTTCCAGTCCTGGTTGTCCAGGTTAACAGTTACGCCAAGTTCTTTCTGCCACATGTTCTGGAGTGCTTCAGCGATCTTTTTGTGTTTGTCATCTGTGTTGTACAGATATTCAACTGTCGGGAAACCTTCGCCGTCTGGATATCCTGCATCTGCAAGGATCTGACGTGCTTCTTCACAGTTCTTCTCATAATCATCTTCAGAAACGCTGTAATATTCACCGCCTACTGTACGGAAGTCATCACTACCAGCACCAGCTGCATCATTTACACCGTTCGGTACATATCCGTCAGCCGGAACCTCACCAGCCTGAGAAACGTTCTCTACGATGTAGTTACGGTCGATTACAAGTGAGAATGCTTTACGGATGTTAGGGTCAGAGAAAACTTCGTCCTCTGTGTTGAAGCATACATAGTAGGTTCCAAGATAGTCACCAATCTCAAGCTCGCCAGAAGCAAGGTAGGTCGGGATCTCGTCTACAGGAAGGTTCTCGATGAAATCAAGCTCTCCGTTGTTGTAACCTTTGAGCATTGCGTTGTTGTCATCAAGAAGTGTAAACTTGATGGTATCCGGTCCAAGGTTCTCATAGTCATAGTAGTTCTCATTCTTCTCCATGGAAATGTAAGCGTTGTGAGACCACTCTGTCATTTTGTATGGTCCATTACCAATGTAGGTGCTTGGATCAAATGTCCAGTTGTCACTGCTCTCTACCATATCCTGACGAACCGGGAATGTTGCCGGGAATGCCATGATTTCTTCGAAATACGGGCAGTCATAGGTAAGATCGATCTGAAGAGTCTGATCATCAACTGCTGTAATTCCAAGAGTGCTTGGATCAGCACTTCCATCAGCAATTGCGTCATATCCTTTTACCATGTCGATCATGTAGCAGTAATCTGCTGCTGTCTCAGGATTTGCAAGACGCTGCCATGCATAAACGAAGTCACCAGCTGTTACAGCCTGTCCATCAGACCATTTGATACCGTCACGAAGTTTAACTGTGTAAGTAACTGTACCATCTTCGTTCTCAGTCTTTTCCCAGGACTCAGCCTGTCCAGGAGCTGTGACAGCATTTCCTTCACCGTCATTTACCCATTTAACCAGGCCTTCGAACATATGGTTGCACATGATAGCTCCATCAACTGCAGAGTTCAGTGCAGGGTCAATTGTCTGTGGTTCAGATGCGATACAAAGGTTCAGGTTGAATCCTTCGTCAGATGCTGTATCCTCGGCGAATACAGGAGTTGCTGCCATGCTTAATACCATAGCTGCAGTCAGTGCCATAGACATAAATTTTCTTCTCATTACATTTCCTCCTTTATGCTTTTTTGCGCCGCATGAGAGATGAGAATCGACGCTTGTATTCATCAGCTCTTCCGTGAGGAAGAACGAAATACCTAAACTCCCTTTATTTGTCCAGTAAATGGCAGGCTGCCCAGTGACCCGGCTCATGCTCTCTGAACACAGGAGCTACCTGGCTACACTTTTCAGTGGCATATGGACATCTGGTGTGGAAACGGCATCCGCTTGGCGGATTCATAGGACTTGGCACGTCTCCTTCCAGAATAATACGCTTTCTTGTCCGGCTCAGCTTTGGATCCGGAACCGGAACTGCGGAAAGCAGGGTCTGTGTATATGGATGGATCGGATGTCTGTTCAGCTCATAGCTCTCTCCCAACTCAACAAGAGAGCCAAGATACATAACACCGATTCTATTGGAAATATGACGGACAACGGAAAGATCATGGGCAATGAACAGATAAGTCAGGCCCATCTGCTCCTGCATGTCCTCCAGCATGTTTACCACCTGTGACTGGATAGAAACATCCAATGCGGAAATCGGCTCGTCACAGACGATGAACTCCGGTTTTACTGCAAGGGCGCGGGCAATACCAACACGCTGCTGCTGACCGCCGGAAAACTCATGTGGATA
>OGRG01002381.1_pt1 | contig 10802 bp, 9 predicted proteins | sample 1553501 | NCBI WGS metagenome assembly OGRG01 (sample SAMEA2580018, study PRJEB22360) | human gut metagenome | biome: human gut; feature: human-associated habitat; material: faeces | place: Denmark | collected 2008/2010 | reverse complement strand
TTAATTGTTATATAATCATGTTAATTATTTGAGAAAGGAAAATATATGCAAAACTTATTAATCATTGAAGACAACTTAATTTATTCACATTTTTTAGTAAACTCTATATGCAAAGAATTAAATAATATACGTTTATATAGTATTGTAGATACTGGAAAAAAAGCATTAGAAATATTAAAAAAAGAAAAAATCGATATTATAATACTAGATTTGAAACTTCCAGATATAAGTGGAATAGATATTATAAATTATATAGAAGGAAATAATCTCTCACAATATTATGCCTCAATTATAGTACTTACAAATGAAATTGATTTACTAAACCAAGTAATAAACAAAAAAAGCGTATTTACATATAGTTCAAAAATAGACAATATAAATTCTTTTATAGATAAAGTTCGTGAACTATCAAAAGAAAAGCAAGACATTAGCTTAAAAAATTCTATAAAAGAAAAAATCTCTTCTGAATTAGAATATTTAGGTTTTGATTTTTCATATATTGGAACTAGATATTTATATGATTGTATATATGAATGTTATTTATCAGACACATTATATAATATTAATTTTAGTAAACATATTTATCCTATTCTTGCCAAAAAATATAATAAAAGCCAAGTTTTAATAAAAGCAAATATTTTTCAGTCAATTGGTCAAATGTATCGTACAATTGATAAAGATAAACTTTCTACATATTTTGGTTATTCACTATTAGACAAACCAACAACAAAAGAAATTATATTTACAATATTACAAAAAATATCCTAAACTTATAAAGAGAGATCAATACATTGCTCTCTCTTTTTTTGTTGTATGTTAATCTATGTAAAAACTAAAAAGAAAGAGTTTTCCTCTCATTAATTAATGACATCAGAATTTTAAATATTTTCCATAATTCTCTTGAAAAAACTAAAAAAACATCGTATAATATAAAAGTATTATAAATGCGCTCGTAGTTTAGCTGGATAGAATGCAAGGCTACGAACTTTGAGATCGGGGGTTCGAATCCCTCCGGGCGCACCACAGAAATAAAAATCAATCAGAAAATAAATCTGGTTGATTTTTTGTAATAAATGAATTCCAAAAATGTCTAATATATCTTGAATTATAATAAAACTACTGACAAATATAAAAATCCATGATATAATACCAAAAGTTTTTAGCAAAAGCTAAAATAATATCTCCTTTTAGAAATGGCATATTTTGTAACAACAAATAATTTTAAGGGAGGAGCAAACTTATGAAAAGAAAACACCCAAATACTATACCTATGGAAGAGATGACACAAGATTTACTTGATAAAGCATATTCTTGCGAAATGTCCAAAGAACAACTTCTTAAGATGTTTTCTGATTGTATTGAAAAAAAATGGATGGAAGAAGAAGAAAAATTCAGAAAAAAAGTTGAAGTATATCTTCAAAAAAATCAAGGTAATATTGAGTCTTATGAAGCAGATTTTTATGATTCTCGATTTGGATATGAAGATGCTAGAAATATCTATTCAAAATTCAAGATGGAATTCGATTTAAGTCAAAGATATAAATTTTATCTCGAAATTATATGTGCAATGTATAAGCTCCATAGAAATATGAATTACGGAATTGATATAACTTCTCTATATGCTTTATTAAATCATAATCATTTAGATATAGATTTTAATAAATATGCTGAAGTTATCGCTGTTGTTTGTATGATATTGGAAGGGGAAGTTTGTACTAGCACACAATGTGGTGAATTTTATGACTTAAGGAAACAGTACCGAATCCATAATAATTTTCAACTTACAATATTAGGAATGATTTATTTGGTTGAAAAAGAAAATACTTAAAACAAAGAAAGATTAGTTTGAAATATAACTAATCTTTCTTTGCATAAAATTATAAAATAAAATCAATCATAAAAAAATTGAATTTTTATTTATATATCAATAATTTTAAAAACATTTAATGAATCCATATCAGCAACTCTAACTTGTGAATATGATAAAGTATAATAATTTCCGTTAACAAATACAATTCTTCTAACTTCCTCTTCATAATTATTGCTTATAGTTCCAATCTCACCTTGTAATGAAAAACCATTTTCTAAGTCAATTTTATAAATAACTGCTCTCGAATTAGTTTTTAAACCAGATGATGAATTTATTGGAAATGCCATAATTCCTTTTTCTTTTGAAAATATTGCTGATTTATGGTTATATAATAATTCTGAATATGTGTATTTACTATCTCCAACAGCTATTTGAAATACTACTTGTGGATTTGTAAAATCTGAAACATCAAACATTACTAATTTAAGTCCATTATTTGTTACTCTGGTTCCATTTTCTTTTGTATCATATCCAAATCCTATTATATGTTTTTCATCATATGGATGTAAATATACGCTATATCCAGGAAGTTGTACTTCTCCTAAAATTTGTGGATTTGTTGCATCTGATAAATCAATTACCCAGAATGGATCTGTTTGTTTAAATGTTACCACATATGCTTTACTTCCCATATATCTTACTGAATATATTTTTTCTCCTTCTGCTAATCCCTCAATTTTTCCTATTTCTTCTAACTTGTCATTTAACACATATAAATTATTACTTGTATTTTGATTTGACCATATTTCTCCTATAGTTGTTGCGATTCTAAAATTATCACCATTCTCATCCATTGAGAATTGGTTATTTACGCTTCCTTCAACCTTACCTTTAGCTTTATATATAATTTTTCCATTATTTAATTCAAATTTCATTAATTTTGTTTTAGTATTAATAACTTTATAATTTTCATCATATTCAACCTCATTTGTTGCAATATACATATTTTTTTCTGATGAATATAAATATGTTCCTGCTCCTAAAAATGTTTGAATATCTGCTTCATTATCTCCATTAATGTTAATACCTACTAATATTAAATAATTTGCATCTTCTGTTTCATCTAAATTATAAATTTTGTCATAACTAATACATTTTTCTTCATTAGATATTGCTGTATCAGTATATTTAGGCATATAATCATTTTCATTTAATTCTTCTATACTTTTACAACTAATATCATATCCATATATATTTTCACTTACAGCAAAATATATATTTTCATCTATCATTCTTGACATTGATGTTATATAACTTCCTTCTAGCATAACATTTCTTATTTCTTTTGGATTACTTCTATCTGTAATATCATATATTATAATTCCTGTTTTTGACTTTGGCGCTTCACTAATATCTTGCATTTCTGTACTCATTTTTAAATTTTCATTATATGCTATATTTCCTATTAAAGCTAATTTATTATTTTGTACATATATTTCTATAGGATAAAAATTTTCTTCCTTAAAATTTATTTCTGCTATTTTTCCTGATGTTTCTGCATTCTCAGCATTTATTATTATAAGTCTTTGCTTACTTAAATAATAAATATATTTATCATCTGTTTTTACAATATCTCCTTCATCAACATTTTCAACTTGGATATTTGTATTTGATCTAGTTTCTAACATGTCTGATTTAGCTACATCTGTTATACTCTCTTGTAAATTAAATGAATATTTAGTTTCTCCATTTGTAGAATTTTTACTTTTTATAATATTATAAAAATTCTCAAAATTTCCAACAGTTTCTAAATCAATTTTAGCAACATCTTCTTTTTTCATTTCTTGCAATACTTTAGGAGTTTTCTTCTGTGAAAATACTACTACTGATGATAATGCAACAACAAAAACTGCTGCTATATTTATTATTCTCTTCATTACTTTTTGTCTTTTTATTTTTTCTTCTTTTTGATATTCATCATATTTTTTATAAATTTCATCTATAAATTGCTTATCAGTTTTCATATTTATATCCCTCCTCTAATATTATTTTTTCTAATGCTCTTCTTGCTCTATATATCAATATTTTTACATTTGATGTTGTTTTATTTAATACATGTCCTATTTCTTTATAGCTTAATTCTTCTATATCTGCTAAATATATTACATTTTGATATTCTAATTTTAGTTTTTGAATTGCATTCTTTAAATTTTCTGCTCTTTCATTTTTAAATACTTTTTCCTCTAGTTCTTCAACATCTTTAATATTCTCATATTCTTTCTCATCTATTGCTACAATTCTTTTTTCTCTTTTTATATAATTTAACGCTTTTGATTTTGCTATTGTATAAAGATATGTTTTTAAAGAATATTCAAATCTGTAATTTTTCTTATGAATTAATACATATAAAAATACATCTTGTGCTAAATCTTCTGCTATATCTATGCTTTTGGTATATCTTTGTATAAAATATATAATTGAATTTTTATGTCTTTTTACTATTTCTTCAAAACTTTCATTATTTCCTAATAGAAACTCTTTGTATAGTTCTTTGTCTGTTTTCTCTTGCATCTTGAATCCTCCTTTTTCTATCTCTTATACAATCTTATCAGAAAAAAGTTACATCTACAAGAAAAAAGACCATTTCAATTTGAAATAGTCCTTATTTCCATTTATATTTTTCTTTATCTTTTAATTCATTATATATCTCACAAAATCTTTCATATCTACCTTGTGATATTTTTCTATTTTGTACAGCTTGTTTCACTCCACATTTTTCTTCTTTTATATGTGTACAACCAACGAATTCGCAATTTCCTAATTCTTTCTCAATTTCTATAAAATATTTATCTAATTCTGAACTTTCTATTTCATTTATTTCAAAACTTGAAAATCCTGGTGTATCTGCAATATATGTATTTTCTTCAATTTCATATAATTTAGTGTCTGTTGTTGTATTTTTACCTTTTTTATTTTTCTTGCTTACTTCTCCTTCTTGTGTTTTATCTGTATTAAATATTGCATTTATTAGACTTGATTTTCCAACTCCTGAATTTCCTGAAAACACGCTTACTTTATTTTTTAATATTTCTTTTACTTCTTCAATTCCTTTATTTTCTTTTGCACTTGTTACAATTACTTTATATCCAACTTTAGAATATTCTTCTTTTATCTCTATATAACTGTCTTGTAAATCTATTTTATTAATAATTATTATTGCATTTATTCCTAATTTTTCTGCATATGCTAATTGTTTGTCTAACATTAATAAATCTGGTTTTGGATGTTTTGTTGATATTACAAATATTATTTGATCTATATTTGATATTTTAGGCCTTTTTATTTCGTTTTTTCTTTGTTCTACTTTTTCTATAATAGCTTCTGATTTTTCTTCATCTGTTACTTGTATTTCTACATTGTCTCCTACTAATGGTGTTATTTCATTATTCTTTAATTTGCCTCTTGCATATGCATTATATTCTTTGCTTTCTGTTTTTATTTTATATACATTTGATATATTTCCTATTATTTTTCCTTGCATTATTTATTTGCTTTTCTCCTTTTCTTTTTTATAACATATATATTGTATCATATTTTGGAGAATTATAAAATATATAATAAAAAACTCCCAAAATTAATGAGAGTTTTTATCATTTTATTCAATTGTTAATTTATCTGTATTATTCAAGTTCATATCAACAGTTTTCTTCAAAATGCCATCAATATATACTTTTATTGTAACATTTCCTTTTCCACTAACACTAACTTGTTTATCTGTAACATTTTCTTTTACTTTTTCATCTGTAACAGTTTCGCCATCAACAGTTACCTTTAATTGAATTGTATTTGGTGTATTATCAACTTCAACCTCTTTTTGGATAGTTGTACTTGTTGTTTCACCTTTTACACTTTCTGTAACTGGCTTTTTAATTTTATCTTGATATCCTGTTATTGATTTTACATTTATTGTTACTGTTCCTGTTTTTGTTTCAGCAATTTTATTTACTGTTAAAGTTATTGTTGAACCTTCATCAACTGTTTCACCAGATTTTATACTTTGGTTTAAAACAACTCCATTGTCTTTTGTTTTATCTTCAGTATATTCGATTTCAACAACTAAACCTTTTTCTTCTAAAGATTTTTTTGCTGTTTCTACATCTTTTTGTAATACTGATGTTACAACAACTTGTTTTATTCCAGTTCCAATGCTTATATATACTTTTACTGTATCTCCAGCATTTACTTCTGTTCCTTCATCTGTTTCTTGTTTTGTAATATATCCTGATTCGATTGTTTTACTTGTTTCTTCTACAAATTCAAGTTTTAATTTAGCATCTTTTGCAGATTTTTCAGCTTCTTCTTTTGTTGTTCCTACAAATTTTGGAACTTTAGTTTTTTCTGTTCCTAAGCTTACTATTACTTTAATTTCAGATTTTTCTTTTACTGTTCCATTTTGAGTATATTTTGGATTTTGTGAAATTATTTTTCCTGCTTCTACATCTGCACTATATTCAGCTTCTCCTTCTGAATATACTAATTTACTATCTTGAACTAATTTTTTGGCTTCATCTACTGTTTTTCCAACTAAATTAGGAATTGCCACATCTTTTGTTCTTGTAGCATTTGCTATTCCTAAAGTTGTTCCTAAACTTAATACAAATAATAATATTAGTCCAACAATTGTTGATAATACTTTATGTTTTTTTACAAATGCAACAAATTTATTTTCCTTTTTCTTTGCAGTTGCTTTTGGTCCTCTATTATCATCTTGAATTGTTGATATTCTTTGTGTTGGGGCATCTACATATTCATTATTATCTACAAAATTTCCTTGTGGCTCTTTTAATGCTCTTTTTAAATCTATTAACATTGCAGTTGCATTTTGATAACGTAAGTTTGGATCTTTCTTTAATGATTTCATTATTATATCATTTACTGCAATTGGAATATTTGGATTTGCAACAATTGCTGCAATTGGCTCTTCTTGCATATGTTTTAATGCCACTGATACTGGTGTATCTGCATCAAATGGTACTCTTCCTGTTAACATTTCATACATAACAACACCTAAAGAATATATATCAGATTTTTCGTCTGTAAATCCTCCACGTGCATGTTCTGGTGAAAAATAATGTACTGATCCAATAGTTGTTCCAAATGCTGTAATTGTTGAGTTTGATACTGCTTTTGCAATTCCAAAGTCTGTTACTTTTGCAACTCCATCTTCTGTTATTATTATATTATGTGGTTTTATATCTCTATGTATAATATGATTTTTATGTGCTGTTTCTAATGCTGATGCAATTTGAATTGCTATATTTACTGACCATTTCCATGGAAGTGGTCCTTTTTCTTCTACAATTATATCTTTTAATGTCTTACCTTTTACTAATTCCATTACAATATAATGTAAATTTCCATCAACACCTACATCATACACAGAAACAATATTTGGATGTGTTATACTTGCTGCAGATTGTGCTTCAACTTCAAATCTTTTAACAAATTCTTCATCTGTTGTAAATTCATCTCTTAATATTTTTATTGCTACATATCTATTTAATACATGACATTTTGCCTTGTATACTGTTGCCATTCCTCCACTGCCTATTTTTTCTAATATTTCATATCTATTTGCTAATAATCTTCCTTTTAAATCCATGATTTTTAAATCCTTCCTAGGTTTTTAGCTAACCCATTGATTTTTCTTTTGAAACTCGAAAATTCAAATCGGGTGAAGAAAATGTGGCAAAACCACACTTTTCTTATAATTTTTTTATTATATGTTTTTAATAATTACAACTGTTATATTATCCATTCCACCATTTTCGTTTGCTAAGTCTACTAGCCTTTGTGGCGCTTTTTCAATATTTCCTGTTGCTATTTGAAAGATATCATCTTGTTTTACCATATTTGTAAGTCCATCTGATGAGATTAATAAGATATCTTCTTTTAGAAATCCTTTAACTGCTACATCTGGTTCAACAAATGCATTACATCCTAATGCTTTTAATAGCATATTTTTCTTTGGATGTACTTCAGCTTCTTCTTTTGTTATTGTTCCGTCTTTTACTAATTTTTGAACATAACTATGATCTGTTGTTAATTTTCTTATAAATGTCTTTCTTATTCTATATATTCTGCTATCGCCTATGTGCCCAATATATGCCTTATTATTATATATTAAGCAAACTTCTAAAGTAGTACCCATTCCTTCATATTCTTTATTTTCTCTTGATTTTTCATATACCACCATATTGGCATATTCCATACTACTTGCTATTAGTTGTATAAGACTTTCTCTGTCTTTTGGTGTTTCTTTGAAATTGTTTTCAATATAATTTTTTGTGCATTTTATTGCTAAATTACTTGCAATTTCTCCGCCTTTATATCCACCCATTCCATCTGCTAATAGGTATAGTTTTACTTCACTTGATGAATCAGATATATAATATGCATCTTGGTTCATTTCTCTGACTTTTCCAACGTCTGATTTTGCATAAGCAATTATCATATTTCACCTCATATCTTTCTATATGTTTTTAGTTATATCATATATAAAAATTTTTTTCAATTATTTTCACGAATTTTCCATATTATGATTGTAGGTTTTGTCTTCTTAATTGTCCACAAGCTGCATCTATATCTGAACCCAACTCTCTTCTTATTGTTGCTACTATTCCATGGTCATTTAGATAATCTCTAAACTTAATTATATTTTCATTTGAACTCTTAGTATATGCTCCATTTTCTATTTTATTAATAGGTATCAAATTTACATGACATATCATTCCTCTTAATAAATGTACTAATTCTTTTGCATCTTCTAAATTATCATTATTGTCTTTTGCTAATGCATATTCAAATGAAATTCTTCTATTTGTTTTCGCAATATAATCTTTACAAGCTTGTAATAATTCTTCTATTGGAAATGCATTATTTACAGGCATCATACTACTTCTTTTTTCATTTGTTGTAGCATGTAATGATATTGATAATGTACATTGAATATTTTCATCTGCTAATCTATAAATTGCTGGTACTAATCCACTTGTTGAAACACTTATATGTCTTGCACCTATATTTATTCCTTTTGGATTATTTATTATTCTAATAGCATTTACAACATTATTATAATTATTTAATGGTTCTCCTATTCCCATAAATACTACATTTGATATTCTTATATTATTGTCTTGTTCTACAGCTAATATTTGTTCTACAATTTCTCCAGATGTTAAATTTCTTACAAATGGAATTCCTGTTGATGCACAGAATTTGCATCCCATTTTACATCCAACTTGTGATGATACACATATACTATATCCATGATGATAGCTCATTAGTACTGTTTCTATTGCATTTCCATCTAATAAGTCAAATAAATATTTTTTTGTTCCATCACTTGACTCTAATTTTCTTAAAATCTTGAAATTGCACATTGTATAATTTTCTTTTAATTTTTCTCTTAGTTGTAAAGAAAGATTTGTCATTTCATCAAATTCTTTGACTTTTTCTTCATATAACCACTTAAATACTTGTTCTGCTCTAAATGGCTTTTCTCCCATTTGAACAAATTCTTCTTTTAGACTATCTAAATTATAATCTTTTATATTTTTCATTATTATTTTTTTCTCCTAATAATCCAATTTTTTTCACATTTTATTGGAAGAAGTATTTTTACTTGTTGACCTTTTACCCCTGGATTTATAAATTCAATTTCTTTGTCTGTTTCTATATCCCACATTTTCTCTATTTTGAATACAACTGGCTCTATATGATGTGGTACTAAAATTTCCATTGTATCTCCAACTTGTAATCTATTTCTTACTTCCATAATTGATTTTTCTTCATTGTATTCCACAACTTTTCCACCAAATTGGTATAACTCATTATATTGGTGTCCATCATATTCTTGTATATCTTGATTTTTTCTATCATTGAAATAAAATGTTGTTAATTCTCTTGTTTTTATTTTTTCAATTTCTTTTAAATATTTATCAACATCATAATGTGATGGATCTTTTTTATAATCATCTATTGCATTTCTATAAACATTTACTATACTTGCAACATAATATTCTGTTTTTAAACGTCCTTCTATTTTTACACTGTCAACTCCCATGTCTATTATTTCTGGAAGTTCTCTTATTAAACATAAATCTTTTGATGAAAATATACTTGTTCCATGTTCGTCCATTTCTATTGGCATATATTGTCCTGGATTATTTCTTTCTTCTGCATATAAATTATATGACCATCTACAGCTTTGTGCACAATCTCCTAAATTAGCACTTCTACAAGCTAAGAAATCACTCAAGAAACATCTTCCAGAATATGCAAAACATATTGCACCATGTACAAATATTTCAATTTCCATTCCTTCTGGTTTATTTGCCATTATATATTTTAATTGTTCTTTATTTAATTCTCTTGCCATTATCATTCTTTTAGCACCATTTTTATACCAGAAATTACATGAGTGTAAGCTTACTAGATTAGCTTGTGTACTTACATTTATTGGAACACTTGGTGCATATTGTTTTAACGTTTCTATTACTCCTCCATCTGCCGCAATTATTCCATCTGGTTTTATTTCTTCTAATTTTTTTGCCATTTCTATTATTTCTGGATATGTTTCATCCCAAGCATATATATTTAAGGCTACATATACTTTTTTTCCAATACTATGTGCATATTTTATTGTTTGTATTAAATCATCATCTTGTATTTCTGCTCTTGATCTTAATGATAATGATGCTGTTCCACAATATACTGCATCTGCTCCGTATAAAAATGCTATTTTTGCTTTTTCAAATGATCCTGCTGGTGCTAATAATTCTATTTCTTTCACTTTATTCTTTTCCTTTCTTCTTTCACGATAGCACATTTTGTGCCTAATAATACAGGTTAAATTATACTCTATTTATGGATTATTGTCAACTAAAAAGCGAGTCTAAGATTTTCTATCAAATGAAAATTTTAAGAAAAT
>OGRG01002379.1_pt1 | contig 10814 bp, 8 predicted proteins | sample 1553501 | NCBI WGS metagenome assembly OGRG01 (sample SAMEA2580018, study PRJEB22360) | human gut metagenome | biome: human gut; feature: human-associated habitat; material: faeces | place: Denmark | collected 2008/2010 | reverse complement strand
GGAACAGCGGGAACGGCAGGCGGTACGCCCCCCGACGGAAGCCCCGAAAGACAGACGGAAACAAGCCGCCGGTACGCCGAGAACGGGCAGCCTGTTCGACACGCCGGACAATCCGGAGGAGGAAGAACCCGGTAAAGAAATGCCGCAGATACGGGAGGCGGATATGAAACCCCGCCCGTTCGAGGGTGAGGTCGCCCCCTATTTCCGCGAAGGGACACTCGTCACGGACGGACAAAACCGGGTCGGCTACCTGCGGGGGATTGAATCCCTGCAACCCATGTTCCACCCGCTGGAACTCACGCCTGCACAACGGACGAAAGCCTCCATGTATATCGAGATACGCGATGCCTATTACCACCTTTATAACAACGAGGCGGAAACGCTGACGGCGAACCCCGCCCTGCGGGAGATGCTCAACCGGCTTTACGACAATTTCACCGAACGCTTCGGACGGCTCAATGACAAACGCAACCTCGACCTGATCAAGATGGACGCGCGGGGGACGGAGATTCTATCGCTGGAGCGTTACATCGACGGCAAGGCACGCAAAGCCGACATCTTCGAGCGTCCCGTGGCCTTCAATCCCGATGAGATCACGCACGCCGACGACGCTTCGGAGGCCCTTGTGGCCAGCCTGAACAAGTACGGCCGGGTGGAACCGCACTACATGGCCTCGCTCACGGGAACTACCGTGGAGGGAATACTCGGGGAACTGAAAGGACGTATCTATTACAACCCGGAAACGGACGGCTACGAGGTTGCCGACAAGTTCATCGCCGGCAATGTCATCGGGAAAGCCGAACGGATCGAGGCGTTCCTGCGGGAGAATCCCGACCACGCCCCGGCCCGGGAATCGCTGGAGGCTCTGCGCGAGGCGACGCCCAAACCCATCGCTTTCGACGACCTGGACTTCAACCTGGGCGAACGGTGGATTCCAAAAGGTGTTTACGAGCGTTTCGCCTCCTCGCTCTTCGATACGGAGGTGAAGATCACCTTCGCCTCCAACCTGGACGAGTACGGCGTGAAGGCGGAAGCGACGAACGTGAAGATCACGGAGCAGTATGCCGTCAGCGCGCAGACCCGTAAGTACAACGGCCTGCACCTTTTGAAACACGCCCTGCAAAACACTTCGCCCGACATCACCAAGACCGTCCTCAAATGGGTGGACGGCGAACGGCGGGAGGTCAAAGTGCGTGACGGGGAGGCCATACAGCTCGCCAACAGCAAGATAGACGAGATCCGGGGTGCTTTCCCCGAATGGCTGCGCGAGCAGTCGTCCGACTTCAAAGACCGCCTGACAGACCTCTATAACCGTACTTTCAACTGTTACGTGCGCCCGAAGTACGACGGGACGCACCAGGAATTCCCCGACCTCGACCTCAAGGGGCTGGGAATAGACAATCTGTATGACAGCCAGAAGGACGCGATATGGATGGACAAACTGCTCGGCGGCGGGATAATCGACCACGAGGTGGGCGGCGGAAAGACCCTCATCATGTGCTGCGGGGCCTACGAGAAGAAACGCCTCGGGCTGGCCAATAAACCCATGATTATCGGGCTGAAAGCCAACATCCATGAAATAGCCCGGACGTTCTGTACCGCTTACCCGATGGCCAAAGTCCTCTACCCGGGCAAGGAGGATTTCACGCCCCGGAAGCGTGAGCGCATCTTCCGGGAGATACGCAACAACGACTGGGACGCCGTGATCCTCTCGCACGAACAGTTCGGCATGATACCCCAGTCTCCGGAGATACAGCAGGAGATATTGCAGGCCGAGCTGGACTGTGTGGAGGAGAACCTCGAAGTGCTCAAAGCACAAGGCAGGGACGTTTCCCGCGCCATGATGAAAGGGTGTCAGAAACGCAAGGCCAACCTGGAAGCCAAGTTGCAGAAGGTGGCGCACGCGCTGGAAACACGCAAGGACGACGCCGTGGACTTCCGCCTCATGGGTATCGACCACCTCTACGTGGACGAGAGCCATAAATTCAAGAACCTGACTTTCACGACCCGGCATGACCGGGTGGCGGGCCTCGGAAATCCCGAGGGGTCGCAGCGGGCGCTCAACATGCTTTTCGCGCTGCGTACCATACAGCAGCGCACGGGCCGCGACCTGGGGGCGACGTTCCTCTCGGGAACGACCATCTCCAACTCGCTCACGGAACTGTACCTGCTTTTCAAGTACCTGCGCCCGAAGGAGCTGGAGCGTCAGAATATCCGCACCTTCGATGCCTGGGCGGCCATATTTGCCAAGAAAACCATCGACTACGAGTTTTCCGTGACCAACGAGGTCGTGCAGAAAGAACGGTTCCGATATTTCATCAAGGTTCCCGAACTGGCCATGTTCTACTCCGAGATTACAGATTACCGCTCGGCGGAGGATATAGGGATCGACCGACCGCAAAAGAACGAGATATTGCACAATATCCCGCCGACACCCCAGCAGACGGAGTTCATAGAACGACTGGTGCAGTTCGCCAAATCGGGCGATGCCACGCTCCTGGGCCGCCTGCCGCTCTCGGAGCGGGAGGAAAAGGCGAAAATGCTCATTGCCACAGACTACGCCCGCAAGATGTCGCTCGATATGCGTATGATAGACCCCGAACTATACAGCGACCACGTGGACAACAAGGCGAGCCACTGCGCCCGTATGATTGCCGGTTACTACCGCCGTTTCGAGGCGTACAAAGGTACGCAGTTCGTATTCTCCGACCTGGGAACCTACAAACCCGGAGCGGGGTGGAACGTCTATTCCGAGATACGGCGTAAACTCGCGGAGGATTACGGCATACCCCAAAGCGAGGTGCGGTTCATCCAGGAGGCGACCTCGGAAAAAGCGCGCAAGGAGATGATCGCCGGTATGAACACCGGAAAAATCCGCGTACTCTTCGGATCGACCGAGATGCTCGGGACGGGAGTGAACGCGCAGAAACGCTGCGTGGCGATACACCACCTGGACTGCCCCTGGCGTCCCAGCGACCTGGAGCAGCGCGACGGGCGGGGAATACGCACCGGGAACGAGATCGCCAAACTCCATGCCGACAACAAGGTGGACGTGATATTATACGCCGTCGAGAAGTCGCTCGACGCCTACAAGTTCGGGCTGTTGCACAACAAGCAACTGTTCATCCGCCAGCTCAAGACCAACAACATGGGAAGCCGTACCATCGACGAGGGGGCCATCGACGAAAAGAGCGGCATGAATTTTTCCGAGTATGTCGCCGTCCTCTCGGGAAATACAGACCTGCTGGACAAAGCCCGCCTGGAGAAGAAGATTGCCACGCTCGAAAGCGAACGCCAGGCATTCGTGCGCGGCAAATCATCGAGCCGCTACAAGCTGGAGCAGATCACGGAGAAGATAGAGAAGAACAACGACCTGATACGGCGTATCGGCAAGGATCTGGAACACTTCAAGGCCCGCGTCGAGTTCAACGAGGACGGCTCGTACCGCAATCCCGTGAAACTGAACGGGCTGGAAACCTCCGACCCCAAGCTCATCGGGAAACAGCTCAACCATATCGCCGAAACGGCACGCACGCTCGACAGGCTCGAACCCATCGGGAGCCTCTACGGGTTCGAGCTGCTCGTCCAGAGCGAAACGACCGGGAAAGACGGGCTCGACCTGGTGCAGAACCGTTTTTATGTCCGGGGTGAAGGGGATTATCTATACCAGTATAACTACGGGAATATCGCCTCCGACCCGCGACTGGCGGCGATGAACTTCATCCACGCGCTCGCGACCATCGAGCCGACACTGGAGAAATTCCGGAAAAAGAATGAGGAACTGGAGAAAGATATTCCCGTCCTGCGGGAAGTGGTGGAAAGTTCCTGGCGCAAGGAGCCCGAACTGACGGCCCTAAAAGCTGACCTGACGGAAATAGACCGCAGGATACAGCAAAGCCTCAAACCGATAGAAGAGAGCGAGGGAAAGGAGGCGGAGGAGGATAACGACGTGTGCCGGGAACGGCATGACACGGCGGAAGAGCTCCCGAAGGAAGACAACACGGCGGCCCGTATTCCTTCCCGGCTGCGGCAGATTGCCGACGCCTCCGGGGGGCGCATCGTGATCGCGGGCGTGGGCAGCCCGCCGGAGAACGGCCCTGCGAAGAAAGGGATCAAGATGTAAACGAAAAGCCGACGGAAGTACAGATTTCCATCGGCTTTTTTCATATGTCCGTGAGCGTTGTCGTCACACTTCCTGCAAGAGTGTTTGCAGCTCCTCCTGCGTGGGAAGATAGGTCATGTACTGGGCGGCGAAGACCTGCTTTTCATCTTCGGGCAGCGTATAACGGACGACCGCGTCGTTTTTCTCCGCGCAGAGGACGATACCCACCGGAGGGTTATCCCCGGGATTCATCAACTCACGGGTGTAGTAATTGACATACATCTGCATCTGCCCCAAATCCTGATGGGTCAGCTCCCCGGATTTAAGGTCTATTAAAACGAAACAACGGGCCAGGTAATTGTAAAAGACCAGGTCGATGTAGAAATGCTTGTCATCGAAGGAGATACGCTTCTGTCGCGCGACGAAGGCGAAGCCTTTCCCGAGTTCGAGCATCAAGCGCTGCAAGCGGCTGATGAGCAGTTGCTCCAGATCGGTTTCCAGAAAATGCTCTCCCTGCGGGATACCGAGAAACTCCAGGATATACGGGTCGCGGATGATCTCTTTGGGTTCGACACGTCCGGGTTCGGTACGGGAAATCTCCTCTTTCACAGCTTTCTTGTCTCGGCTGGCCAGCAGGCGGTCATAGAAAAGCGTGTTGATTTGGCGGTCGAGCTGCCGGACACTCCAGTTTTCCTTGACGCACTCGTGCAGGTAAAAATCACGGGCGGCATCGCCCGACACCTTGAGAAGCGTGCGGCAATGCGACCAGCTCAATTTATCACACAGCGTGTGATATTTCGGGTAGCACTGGTAAAACTGCCTCATGTACCGCAGGTTGGTGGCCGTGAACCCGTTTCCGAACTCCGCCACGAGCCGCCTGGAAAGGGTGTTGATGACAGCCTTGCCATATCCGGCACGGTCGGTTCCCTGCTGCTCGTACTCCACTATGTATTTCCCTACCTGCCAGTAAGCCCTCACGAGGGTCGAATTGACATGATGTATCACCTTCGCGCGCGCTTCCTGCAAGATATGGCGCACATTATGCAGCAGCTCTTCCTCCCCTTTGTCGGCAGGATATATTTTATCAGTTTCTTTCATTGCTTCATTATTATATAGGCTTCATTCAGCAAACATACTGATTTTACGGCAAATATCGAGCGGTTGTACCGCCTTGTCGTGCCTTATTCCATGTATCTCCGCGTTTTTCCATGACGCCGGACTCTCGGGACAGGGCCTAACCGGAACCGGCAGGACGATCCTTTTTCAGCTTGCGGAAATTACTGAAGTTACGCTCGATGAACCGCAGGACGTCCGATTCCCGGTAGAAGGTCTTGTGATAGATCATCTCGTAAGGCAGCTCTCCCGAGGTGCGGTAACGCTGGAGTGTGCGCTTGCTGATATTGAGCATACGGCACAGGTCGTAATTGTCCAGAAGACGCTCCCCGTCAGGCAGGATGGAAAGCGGTTGCTCCACGTCCCCCGCGCACAGCTTCTCGATACGTTCCAGCCGTTCCGAGAGCCGCTGCATCCATCCGTCGAAATATTCCTTGTCCAGAAACATGGCCTACTCCTTTGGTTGGTTCTTGCGCCGCACGGAACGCTCCTTCAGCACACGGCGGATTTCCGTGAGGGAATAATACAGCTTCCGGTTGATGGCCGAATAGGTGATCACGTGATCCGAGCGGAGGCGTTGAAGGGTACGCCCGCTGATACCCAGGTAACGGCAGACCTGCTCGCCGTCCATCCATTCGTCGTTTATATACTCCTTATTCCATGCACGCCCCTTTTCAGGGAGAGAGGCGATTGCAGCCTCTATTTTCTCTATACGCCCGACAAGCTCGTTATAGGCTCGCGAACCGATCACTATGATTTTCATACTCCTTTGTTTTTTAGTCTGTTACAAAGGTCGGGCTTATATGGACAGCTTAAAACGAGGTCGGTACGACTTTTTTTTGATAATTTGCAGTGAACTGATTCTCAACGGTTCATGCGGTGAAGAAGGCAGTGTTTTTTACCGAAATCCGCGGCCCGTACTCGGTATTTTTATGGGCAGAAATGCGATAGAATACTGTGATTCAACGCTTAACGGTGTTCTAATCCGGACGGGGCTACAACGGAACACCCGTATCGGCTCCTTATACGGGTGCAAATACGGGCGTTCGGGAAAGTTCCTTTCGAGAGTTACGGGGGAAAACCGACCTCGGTTCTTTTGTTATATACAACGCTGATTATCAGTGTTTCTATAAGGAATAGAGTGCTTTACCGGTTCATATTCTACTCGGAATTGCCGTTTTTCTTGTTTCGCTTCCACGTCTGCATACGTTTAAGCAGGGCCTCTTTCGCCTTGTCAAGCCACGGTGTCGGGTTGTTTCGGATTTTCATATCGCAGAATGTCCTCGAAAGGTTCATGTCGAGGTGTACGTTGAAAGCGTTGGAAATGTAGCTGGCAAGTTGCGTGAGTGGCACATTGCCGAAACAGCCTTTACTGTCGAGCAGGTAAATAAGTTCCGTCAGATCCGTCTTCGAGTCCTGCCATGTCGGACGCACGTCAGACAATGGCAGAACCATGTTCCGGAGGTTCGTGCTCTCCAGTGATTCCAATTCGCCCATAAGATAAACCGACAACATATCGTTGGCCAGGATTTTCGCCACCTTGAAATCCGCGTTTGTCGAAAACTGCGGGTCGAGTTCATAGTAGAAGGTTTCCAGGTATTGCTCCGTGTCGGTCTGCCCGCGCAGGAAATAGAGGCTGTCCAGGTGTGTAGCGCCGCTGCGGAAATAGCGGATAAAGTCAAGGCGTTTCTGCGTGTACGCGTTGATGGCCCGAACATGGGCGTCCAGGTACTCCCGTTGTGCCTCGATACTTCCTACCGGACGGTTCATCTCGATATTGTAGAGCTTGCGGTAATAGATCAGACGGCAAAAAAGACGGGGTTTGATTTCTTTGAAGAACTTTATTTCCTCGTCATCGTTTTGAAAACGGTAGCCGATGATATATTGTTTCAAACGGTCGAACGCTTCTCCCAGGACACGTGACGCTTCAAGCGACTTTTTCAACACGTCGGTATCCCGCGATTCGATACGTTCGATACTCCGCAGGACTTCGCTGTTTAATTTTTCTATAAATGCAATCATAATCCGTCTTGTTACTTTCGCGTATAAAGTTAGCGAATCGAAAAACCGGCGGATTACGATTTTTATCTTTCTCTTCGTTTTTTTATCACGAGGCCGATTTTAATGTCAGATCCGGCCTTCCTGGCGGATGGAAGTGGGATTGCTCCCCATATTCCGCTTGCAAAAGTCCGTAAAGTGGGATTGGGCGGAGAAACCGCACATGTAGGCTATTTCCTGCAACGTGTAGTGTGTCGTCCGCAGCAACTCCCCGATACGTTCGATACGGCGCTGACGTAACCACGAGGAGGCCGAGCAGCCGAAAACCCGCTGGAAACGCCGGCGGAAGGTAATCGTGCTGGAATACCCGCAAACCCCGGCGAGTTCCGTGACGTTATCCGAGGCAAGATAATTCGATTTGACACGGGAGATGAACTCGTAATCGTCCCCCAGGTGCAACAGCTCCTCGAACTCCCCGACATCGGCGGGAGTGAGATGTTCATAAGAGGCGTCGAGCATTTTCAGCATGACAGCAGCGTTACATTCAACGGGCATACCCAATGTCTTACGGGCTTCACGCAGGTAATTCTTAAACCGCAGCCGCAGCGTGTCGTGATGCGGGTAGGAACACTGGAACAGAATGGTGCAGACCGTCCGCAGTTCATCGACACAACAGTAGCCGAAATACCACGTTACAAGACGCTCGACGTAATGGACGGCATGAAACTCCTCCGAAAGCATCAGAAGAAGCAGGAACGGGGTGAAATCCTGGTATTCCCCCGTTATGGGACGGGGTGCTTCGTCAAGCAAGGAGGCAATGTCCCGCATCAGAAGAGAATCTCCCGAGTACGCTTTTATTTGTTCGGAACTGCGGGCATAATCCCGGTAACGCGATATGACCGCCGACAAAGCATTGAACTTCACGGCGTGAACGCCTTCTATAAAGGAAGGGCGAAGACTGTTGTAAATGGATAAGTCGGTTTGCATAAGTCATTTCTATAAAACGGAGCCGCATCCCCTTGTTGCCAAAGCTCCGCAAGTCGTTACTTATGAACCGCTTGGAACACGGTACGAATCCTAATTACAAATATATCGCATCCGACAATCCGGAACAAATATCAGCAGGCAAAAATGAAAATAAACCTCGTTATTTTTGATTTTTACCTGCAATAATATTATATTTGCAAACAAATAAGAGTTGTTTGACAGCATGAGAAATATAGTGTATCAAAGCACTTTACCAATTTCTTATCCGTTGCCTATTCTCATGCGAGTTTCTTTTAATCTATTTGTAGTCAATTAAATACCTTCAGACTACATCAAATATATTAAAAACAGCGCAATTTTCGGTATCTCAGGTCCTGTTTTTTGCAGCGGAAACGCGGCGGGCAAATAAATTTGCTTTTACATGCCGGTTCGATTATCTTTACGCAAAAAAACGGAGACCATATGACCGATTTCAGGATAGGACACGGATACGACGTGCATGCGCTGGCGGACGGTCTGCGGCTGGTACTGGGCGGAATCGAGATTCCCCACACGAAAGGATGCGTCGCGCATTCGGACGGCGACGTGGCGATACACGCCGTATGTGACGCGCTGCTGGGCGCCGCGGCGCTGGGCGACATCGGGCTGCACTTCCCCGACACGTCGGACGACTTCGCGGGAATAGATTCGAAAATTCTGCTCCGCAGGGTTGCGGCGCTGCTGCGCGAACGGGGATACGAAATCGGGAATGTCGATTGTACGATCCGGATGCAGCGGCCCAAGCTCCGGCCCCATATCGACGCGATGCGCGCCGCAATGGCCGGTGCAATGGGCGTAGGCGATGACCGGGTGTCGGTCAAAGCTACGACCACAGAGCATCTCGGTTTCGAAGGGCGCGAGGAGGGAGTTTCCGTCTCGGCCGTGGCATTGATCTACAAAAGCTGAGCCAAAACGGCTTGGCGAATAAAAAAACGGAGCGGCTTTTCGGGGCCGCTCCGCCTGTTCCGGGATTTTCCGCCGGCGTCAGTCTATCCGCCGGAACTTCGGATCGCCCATCCGCTTGTTCCACAGCCAGCCGACGTAACGCATCGTAACGTCGGGCGTCAGCAGCGTCAGCACCGTCTCGCCGGTAGCCGTCGAAACGGCAAATTCGGCGTGATAGACCCTATTGCCGTCGGCGACATCGAACGAGATGCACCACCCCCACTGCAAGCGTGCGGCCTGATAACTGCGGATCGACATCGAGTCGAAATTGAGCATTTCGACGTATTGCGTAACGCCCCGTTCGGTAGGCAGGTGGATTTCGACGTGATCGACGAACATGCCGAAAAAGAAGTAGTCGGCATAGATGCTGCGGATAAGGCCGCCGGGAATCTCCTGCATGCTGTTCGGAAAGAACATGTAGTCGCGCGACTGCACCAGCGAGTCGATCTTCTGCGCATAGAGTCTGGCCCGGTAGGCCCGGCGTTCGGGGCGAGTCATGCCGCGGGCTGGGTCTTCATAGACCGTCGTGTGCTCGACGAGCTGCACGGGCTGCTGCTGGACGGGAACCACGGTCGTCTGCGGCACGCTGTCCGCGGCGGAAGTTTCGAGCGTATACTGCGGGGTCTGCGCGACGGCGGCGCAGGCAATGAAAGAGAGTGCGCCGCAGGTGGAAAAAACGGAGTGTTTCATAAGTCGGACATCGGATTGAACGGGAAAAAAGCCCCCGCCTGAGGCGGGGGGTCGGGGGTCGCCGGAGCGGCCAACGGACAGCGCAGCGGATACGGCTGCCCGGGATGGGTCCGGCAAAATGGATTTACGTCAATAGAGCTGCGAAATCGAACCCGTATACTGCACGGGGTTATACCACGGATTGGTGATCGTCAGCGTAGCACCGCCCGTGCGGGAGAAGATTTCGAAGGTGAACGTGTAGGTCGACGCCGAGAACAGCGAGGTCGAGAAGGTCACCATCCAGCCTTCGTGCGTCTGCTCGGTGATATAGCCCTGCAAATCGGAAACGGTGTAATTGATGATCGTCACATAGTAAGGCGGCACGTAACCCTTGATGTAGGGAAGCGTGATGTCCGCCGTTCCGTCCCACATGCCGACGTTGAACGCGGGGTTCATAATCTGGCGCATCGGACCTGCGGGCTGACGCTGGAAGGTCGTCGGGTTGAACTGGAAGTTGCGCGACAGCACGAGCGAGTCCATGAACTTCTCGTAGTTGGCAATACGTTCCGCACGGCGTTTCTCGCGCACCTCGCGGCGTTCTTCCTTGGGCGACAGCACTTTTTTCTGTCCGATCACGGTAACGGCCGCCGCACAGAGCAGCAGGCCCACAACGATAATGACTGTTTTTTTCATAGCACATAAGGTTTGTTACGGCTATGAAAGCAAGTTTTGTGCCGAAAGCGGGATCATGGGCCACTTTCCGCTTCCGGACACCGTTGCCGTCACGGGCGTCGGCGTTTGCATACGCCGCCCTCCCTCGGGACGAGTTTCAGAGCCTCACGGCAGAGCGCCCCGCCGGACAGACGGAGACGCTACAACCCCAGTTTTTTGAGGAACTGACCCGTGTAGCTGCCCTCGCACTGCGCCACCTCGTGCGGCGTGCCCGCGACGATGATCTCCC
>OGRG01002377.1_pt1 | contig 10823 bp, 8 predicted proteins | sample 1553501 | NCBI WGS metagenome assembly OGRG01 (sample SAMEA2580018, study PRJEB22360) | human gut metagenome | biome: human gut; feature: human-associated habitat; material: faeces | place: Denmark | collected 2008/2010 | reverse complement strand
TTTAATACGGTCTCAAAGCAGCTCGTCGCGCTCCGCAGTTCAGCAAGCGATAATTTCAATCGAATGCAGAAAACTATTAAAACCTCGGAAAACCTTGATTTTCCGGGGTTTTTCTTATGTTTTGGATTCTGAAAATTTTCTAAAAAAGTGGTCAATTTTGAAGCGTAGCACATACGTGTAGCACACACGTAGCATACAAATTCGCTTGACAGATTTGGAAAATACTGATAAAATGCGGACAATCTCATATTAGAGTTTTCTGTGGGGCAACCGTGAAGATTTAGGGGCTAAAATCAGATTGGTACAGAGGACAAAAAGAAAACGGGTATCAGTAATATTGACACCCCTTGAGAACTATACTCATTTTTATTGGAAAGGGGGGAATGACATTAGAGGTTGTGATTAGGTTGCTTCTGGTAACTGAATTGGATAGAGCAGAAAAAGAACGTGAGATCACAGTCAAAAGAATTAAGGATGGAATCAAGGCAAGCTCAAAGAAGAGCGGACGCAAAGAAGGGCAATTAGATAAAATGACACCAGAACTTGAAGCAGATATAAGAAAGTTTCTTACAGATCGTAGCATAAAACAAATAGATTTAATGAATAAATATAACATAAGTAGAAACACATTAAAAAATATATTGAGTATATTGCAAACAAAAAATGCATATGATATAATGCCAGTAGGCAAAATGATAAGGTTAAATTCATTTATAACACAGCAAAAGCCCCAGAGTTGCGACCTCTGAGGCTTTTTTATTCCGTTTGGGCAGGGTGGCTTATTCCCCCAGGCTGGCTACCAGCTGCTATTTTCTATCCAACCATTTGCAAATGTAGTAGGCGATTACACTTGCCAAGATAGAAAGCATAAATGATAAGATCATATCCATTTACAACACACCCCCTTTCTGCACCTGTCTAGGGGTGGTAGCTCAACTATTATATCATAGAACAATGTGTACAGAAAGACTATACTTGAAATATATACTGGGATAGTGGTGTGTGAACAGTAACTATGTTACAATTAAGTCTGTAATTATTATTAGTCTTTGACATTCCCGCATCTTTTTGATACTATAGAATCAGTAAAAAACTAGCAGACCTCCCATGGGAGAAATCCTATGGGAGGTTTTTGTAACGAGGTGAGGTGTATAATGAAAAAAGAAAACAATTCTGCACATAACCATAACAGAGGAAGCTTTTCCGGAAGGATTGGTTATGTGCTGGCAGTTGCAGGTTCTGCAGTAGGACTGGGAAATATCTGGAGATTTCCGTATCTTGCAGCGAAATATGGAGGCGGAATTTTCCTGCTGATCTATATTCTTCTGACAGCGTCATTTGGTTATGTACTGATCATGTCAGAAACAGCCCTTGGACGAATGACCAGAAAGAGTCCGGTAGGTGCATTTGAGCATTTTGGAAAAACGAAATCATTCAAAATCGGCGGATGGTTAAATGCAGTGATTCCAATGCTGATCGTTCCTTATTACAGTACGATTGGCGGATGGGTAATTAAGTATCTTGTGGAATATTTCAAAGGAAATGTCCAGGCAGTAGCGGAAGACGGATATTTTGGAAACTTTATTTCCGATTCCTGGCAGGTGGAACTCTGGTTTCTGGTATTTGCGGCGCTTGTATTCATCATCATTCTCGGTGGTGTACAGAACGGTGTAGAGAGAATGTCAAAGATCATGATGCCGGTTCTGGTAGTTCTGGCAGTCGTAGTTACAATCTATTCTGTCACACGTCCGGGTGCTGTTGAAGGTGTGAAATATTTCCTGATTCCGAATGTGAAAAATTTCTCCTGGATGACAGTAGTAGCAGCGATGGGACAGATGTTTTATTCTTTGTCCATTGCAATGGGAATCCTGTATACTTACGGTTCCTATGTCCGTAAAGATATGGATATCGAGAGATCTACCACACAGGTTGAGGTTTTCGATACAGGTATCGCAATCCTTGCAGGTCTGATGATCATCCCGGCGGTATTTTCATTCTCCGGTGGAAATCCTGAAACACTTCAGGCAGGACCATCTCTGATGTTTATCACATTGCCAAAAGTATTTGCAAGTATGGGATTTGGTACTGCAACAGGAATCGTATTCTTCATACTTGTATTACTTGCAGCCCTGACAAGTGCAGTTTCCCTGATGGAAACCAGTGTTTCCACATTCATGGACGAACTTCATTGGAGCCGTAAGAAATGCTGCGGTCTGATGGTCGTGATCATGATTGTACTTGGAACCGCATCTTCCATGGGATATGGACTTCTGGATTTCATTCGTATCTTTGGAATGAACTTCCTTGACTTCTTCGATTTTATAACAAACTCAGTAATGATGCCGCTGGCAGCACTTGCAACCTGTATTCTGATTCTTCGTGTTGTTGGTATTGATGGAATGGTAAAAGAAATTGAACAGTCTTCTCCATTCCGCAGAAAGAAACTGTACAGAGTATTTATCAAATACTTTGCACCGATTTGCCTGATCATTATTTTGCTGAGTTCTATTGCAAACGTTTTGGGAATTATCAGTATGTAAAAAATATATGACTCTTTTTACAAAGAATGCAGCATGGATCAACTGCAAGACAAGAGAAGAAGCAACTGCACAGTTCACCAGGAAGAATGGCTGGCAGGCAAACATGGCAGGAAATCTGCCAATGAATGTGTGAAATGTGGTAAGTGCGAAGAAGTATGTCCGCAGCACATTAAGATCAGAGATGAGCTGGAGAAAATTGCAGCAGAACTTTTGGGGTAAATTGCTATAGATAAGAGTAGAAAAGAGGAGTGAAACATGAAATTCGATAAAGAGAAAATGCGCTTATACGCAATAACGGACCGTCACTGGCTTAATGGGCGGAACCTTAAGGAAGTGGTAAAGGAGAGTCTGGATGGAGGCGTAACCTTTCTGCAGCTCAGAGATAAAAATTCAGATGATGAAACTTTCCTGCAGGAAGCAGCTGAACTTCAGGAATTATGCAGAGATTATAAGGTACCTCTGATCATAAATGACAATGTGGAAATTGCTTTGAAGATGAATGCAGATGGTGTTCATGTAGGGCAGAGTGATATGGAAGCAGGTGCTGTGCGTGAGAAACTTGGACCGGATAAAATCCTGGGAGTTTCGGCACGAACGGTAGAGCAGGCATTGCTTGCACAGGAGCGTGGTGCAGATTATCTGGGGGTGGGAGCAGTATTTGCAACCGGTTCAAAAGCAGATGCGGCAGAACTTCCCCATGAAACGCTGAAGGCAATCTGTGAAGTGGTATCTATCCCTGTGGTGGCAATCGGGGGGATCACAGCAGAAAATATATCTCAGCTAAAGGGAACAGGGATTTGCGGTGTGGCAGTGATCAGTGCCATTTATGCTCAGAATAACATTAAAGAAGCAGCAGAAGAACTGAAAGAGGCAGTAGATAAGATTGTATGATAGCAGAAATGAGAGGAAGACAATTATGAGAACTGCACTGACGATCGCAGGAAGTGATTCCAGCGGAGGCGCCGGAATCCAGGCAGATATTAAGACAATGATCACAAATGGTGTATATGCAATGAGTGCCATTACCGCATTAACTGCACAGAATACAACCGGTGTACAGGCAATATTAAATGTAACACCGGAATTTCTGGGGCAGGAATTGGATTCTGTTTTTCAGGATATTTATCCGGATGCGGTAAAAATCGGAATGGTATCAGATAAAGATCTGATCCATGTAATAGCAGAGAAACTGAAACAATATAAAGCGGAAAACATTGTTGTGGATCCTGTTATGGTTGCAACAAGCGGTGCCAAGCTGATCAGTGATGATGCAGTGGAGATATTGAAGCAGGAACTGTTTCCACTGGCTGATGTGCTTACTCCGAATATTCCGGAGGCAGAGGTTCTGGTTGAAATGTCAGTGACCAATGCAGAGGAAATGATAGAGGCTGCCGGAAAGATTTCTGAGACATATCATTGTGCAGTACTTTGCAAAGGCGGACACAGCATTAATGATGCAAATGATCTGCTTTACTATGATGGAAAATATTGCTGGTTTGAAGGAAAGCGTATCGATAATCCAAACACACATGGAACAGGCTGTACGTTGAGCAGTGCCATTGCTTCCAATCTTGCAAAGGGATATGACCTGCAGACTGCTGTAAAACGTTCCAAACAGTATATTTCAGGAGCACTGGCGGCAATGCTTGACCTGGGAAAGGGAAGTGGCCCTATGGATCATGGATTTGCAATCCGAAATGAATATGTGAAAGAAAGTGAAAAGTGAGAATAGCTATGGAAGACAATAAAAAGAAAGGTCTCGGAATGGTTCTGGAAGGTGGAGGTATGCGGGGACTGTATACAGCCGGAGTTCTGGATGAGCTGATGGAGCAGGGGATTTATGCAGATTCTACAGTTGGCGTTTCCGCCGGTGCAATTTTTGGATGTAATTATAAGTCCCGCCAGATTGGACGAACCCTTCGTTATAATACCAGATTCTGCAAGGATAAACGATATATGGGATTGAAAAGCTGGATCACTACCGGCGATCTTTACAGCAAAGATTTTGCATATGGGGAGGTGCCCTGGAAGCTGGATGTTTTTGACACAGAGACATTTGCCAGATCACCCATGAAGTTTACGGTTGTATGTACAGATATTGAAACAGGAAAACCCTGCTATCAGGAATGCAGAATGGGAGACAGGCTGGATGTGGAATGGATGCGCGCATCAGCTTCCCTGCCACTGGCCGCCAGACCGGTAAAGCTGAATGGAAGAATGTATCTGGACGGTGGTATCTCAGATCCGATTCCTGTAAACTGGATGCTTTCACAGGGTTATGAGAAAAATGTGGTAGTATGTACCCGTCATCCGGGATACAGAAAAGAACATAATAAGCTGATGCCACTGCTCAGACTGAAGTTCAGGGAGTATCCGGAGCTTGTAAAGCTTCTGGATGAACGTCATATTCAGTATAATCGTATGCTGGATAAAATCGCATATCTGGAAAAAGAGGGCAGGATCCATGTTATCCGCCCGGACAGAGACATCAGTGCCAAACCGGTTGAGCGTGATCCCGCCCATTTAAAGGAGATTTATGAGGTGGGACGGAGAGTGATGAAAGCTGATATGGAGAAACTGAAGGCGTATTTGGCAGAGTAATGTTTAGTCTATCAGCAGGTAGCGAATCCGGTGATAGATTTCCATCTGATTGCAATTGACTTTGGGTGAGGAATTATGAACAGCAGCAAGTTATCAGTAAAGCTGTCAGATACAACGAAGTCAGTAAAAACAGACAGGAATAAAAATTGTATAAAACTGGTACATAAACCAATTAAAACAGTACTGATTTATCAGTTGCTGTTTTTTTTTCGCAAAATAATACTTTTGTTCTATTGCTGTAAACAGCAAATATATCAATGTGTTTTCCTAATCTAAATGCTATAATCCGAAAAAAGTCCCATAGAGAAAATGCTATTAAAGGCTATATAATAAAACCATCAAAAACAAGCGCGCTGATAAAAAACAGGAGGAAATTTTATGAAGAGAAGAGGAATGGCTTTAGGTCTGGCGGCATTAATGACCTGTACTGCTTTATTTACCACAACTGCGAAGGCAGAAAACAAGGGTAGTGACGAGAAAGAAACTATAAAATTCACTTACTGGGGAAGCGGAGACGAAAAAAAGGCTATTGAGGAATCTGTAGATAAATTCATGGAAGCAAACCCCAATATTGAAGTGGATCTGATGCATATTCCATCTGAGGATTTCCTGACAAAATTGAATGCTATGATTGCAGCCGGCGAAGCACCGGATGTAAGTTATTCAGCTTCATGGAAATGTCAGATGGGTGAGGATGGCCTGATTTATAATTTCTATGATCTTCTGGATGATATGGGACTTAGTAAAGATGATTATCTGTCTACCTGTTGGTGGAACTGGAGTCCTACAGAATCAGCAGGACCTGTTCAGGCCAATGTTACAACAAATCTGATGTACAATGTAGACTGCTTCGAAGAGGCAGGGGTAGATCTGCCGCCGACTAAGGTAGAGGAAGCCTGGTCATGGGATGAATTTGTAGAGATGGCACAAAAACTGACGCTGGATACAGAAGGAAGAAATGCAGCTGATCCGGATTTTGATGCAAATAATATTAAACAGTACGGTGTAATGTTTGGAACAGACTGGAATGTATATATGCCGTTTATTCTATCAGCAGGCGGCGGTTACTTAAATGAGAGTATGGACGGACTTGGATTAAATGATGAGAAGTCAGCTCAGATTTTACAGAATTTTGCAGATCTGATCAATGTGTACCATGTATCTCCTACAGCAGTACAGAAGAATGCAATGCCAAGTGCAGCAACAGCACTGGCTGCAAAACAGACAGCAATGTACATTGACGGAAGCTGGAACCATCTGGATCTTATGAATTCAGGATGCAACTGGGGCGTAGGTGTTCTCCCAATTGATGAAAACTATACTACTTTCTTTGATGGTGGTTCTTTGATTATATTCAAGAGTACAAAGCATCTGGAGGCTTCCGAAAAACTTTATCTGTGGCTTACAAATCCAGAAAGTTCAGAAAGAATCACAGAATTATACAGAACTTTATGGATGCCTGTACAGACAGAATATTATACTGATCCGGATAAGATTGATTTCTGGGCATCTGAAGAATTGCCTGCAAGACCAGAGGGCTTTCAGGACGCTATTGTAAAGGCAACTTATGATCATGCAGTAGTGGCAACCGAAATTAACGTAAAGAATTTTAATGAGATTAATACATTAGTGGGCTCTGCACTGGAACAGGTGTGGTCTGGAAAGAAAACGGCAGAAGAAGCAATGACAGAAGTAAAAAGCCAGACGGATTCTTTGGTAGAAGGAACCTATTCAGGAGAACGTTCTTAAAGTATTCAAGTGAAAGGCTGCTTTTGGCAGCCTTTCCTGATTGAAATAGCTATAATGCCAGAAAGGAATAAATATGCAGACGAAAATAAAGTATAAAATGACAAATCGCGAGAAAAGAGAAAATCGTTGGGGAATTTTATTCAGTCTTCCCTGTATTCTGGGATTTTTGATTTTTGCATTGCTTCCGATGGCAGTCAGTCTGGGATTGAGTTTTACAAATTTTAATTTTACAACAGGCGGACAGTTTATAGGAATCAGCAACTATAAAAATCTGTTCAGTGGAAGTGATCCGTATTTTTATAAATCATTACTTGTAACAGTAATTTATGTTGCGCTTTCTGTACCGACAGCTATCATATTTTCTTTTTTTATAGCAATGCTGTTAAATACAAATGTAAAAGGAAAAGGATTTTTCAGAACAATCTTTTATCTTCCGACTGTAGTTCCGATCGTAGCAATGGCAGCGATTTGGATGTGGATTTTCAATCCGGACATGGGATTGGCAAACAATATTTTAAAGGCAATGCATTTACCGGTAAGTACATGGCTTTCAGGTGAAAGTTCAGTTATTCCCACACTGGTTTTTATTAATCTGTGGACTACCGGATCAACAATGGTAATTTTCCTTGCCGGAATGCAGGATGTACCAAGACAGCTTCTGGAAGCAGTTGAGATTGATGGAGGCGGATTCTGGGCAAAGCTGCTTCATGTTACGATTCCTATGATGACTCCTACAATTTTTTATAATGTGGTAATGGGAATCATCAATGGATTCCAGATATTTACCCAGTCTTATGTTATGACACAGGGTGGACCAAACAATTCCAGTTTGTTCTATGTATACTATCTGTACAGAGAAGCATTTGAGTTTGGAAGAATGGGAAATGCCTGTGCAGTTGCCTGGGTATTGTTCCTGATCATTATGGTGCTGACTGCAGTCATATTTAAGTTTTCCAACCGTTGGGTTTATTATGGAGGAGAATGAATATGAAGAATACAAAGAAAATTATTTCAAAAATTCTAATATATTTTGCGCTGATTTTAGGCGTTTTGTTTTGTCTGGTTCCTTTGTACTGGATGATCAGAAGTTCACTGATGAACACAGTGGAAGTGTTTATGATGCCGCCTCGCTGGATTCCTTCTAAATTTATGTGGGAAAATTATCAGGAAGTTTTTGATACACTTCCCTTTGGAAAATATTTCCTGAATTCATTTATTGTAACCGGAGGATGTGTAGTGGGAACAATGCTTACCAGTTCCATCTGTGCATATGGATTGGCAAGAATTAAATGGAGAGGCAGAAATGTGGTATTTGCCTGCATTATCAGCAGTATGATGCTTCCAGTTGCGGTTACTTTGATTCCTACATTTCTGATGTGGAGAACTATTGGAATAACAGACAGCTTTATTCCACTGATTGTTCCGGCATGGTTTGGAGGCGGTGCATTTTACATATTCCTGCTTCGTCAGTTTTATCTGGGAATCCCGAAGGATTTTGATGAGGCAGCATATCTGGACGGTGCTTCCCATATTCAGATTTTTACAAAAATTATCCTGCCAATTACAAAACCGGCCCTGGCTGTTGTAGGTATGTTTGCGTTTTTAAATTCCTGGAACGATTTCCTGAGTCCGCTTGTATATTTAAATTCTGAGAAAAAATATACAGTTGCACTGGGACTTCAGTTGTTTACTGGTTCTTACAGAGGTGAATGGAATTTAATGATGGCAGCAGCCTGCCTGGTGCTTGCACCTGTTGTGATTGTATTTGCCATTGGTCAGAAGTATCTTGTTGAGGGTGTAACAATGTCTGGTGTGAAAGGCTAAGAATAGGAGGAAAAACAATGCATTTAAGAGGAAATGTGATTTATAATACATGGGAAAATTTCTGGAAAAAGGCATATAAGTCTTCTTATTTCAGAGCACAGTATGATGAAACTTCGGAGCGCACAGACTGGTCATTAAGTGAGAGACAGCTATTTACACAGTCAAATGGAAGAACACTTTTGGGCCAGGATACCATGGGCAGACTGCACTTTTTGTGCACTCCTCATGATAAAATTTATGCAGTACCATCCGGAGGAACAGATCTGGGAGGACAGTTTAAAGGATACATAGGTCAGTATTATCAGAATGATACAGCATTACTTCTTGGAAAAATGAAATATGATCTGGAGCTGGACAATGGTCTGATGATCTCAGGTGCAAATAAGCAGTCATGGACAACTTATTATGATGATTTTCTTCCGGTTACTGCTACAGAGCATCCGGAACTGGAAACCAGAATATTCTCTTTTGCGCCGATTCTGGAGAAAGAAGCAGTTCCGGCATCATCAATCCATCCGGTTCCTGGACCTGCAGGAGCATTCTACTGTATAGAAGTAAAAAATATTTCCGGATGCAAAATGAAAGGAAAACTTCGTCTGTCATTTGACCAGAAGTTTGTAAATCAGTTTGAGCATTATGGGAAATATTTCGATGATTATACAGTAACACCATATAAATCAGAATGGGATCAGAAATTGCTGGTATTATGGCACCCGGAAGCCTGTGCAGCAATTCAGCTTCTGGATTCCGTATGTGAAGGCCAGGGAGATAATCCTAGAATTTATGTACCATTTGAATTAAAAGCAAATGAAAGCAGAACATTTACAACAGTAATTGCTCTTACTCCAAAGAGAGAAGAGATTTATTCTGCCCTTGGAACACTGTATCAACATACACCGCTGGAATGGTTGAATGTTACTGATGATTTCTGGAAAGAAAGATTTGGAAAAATCACTACAGATATTCGGGAAAACCAGGAGGCTGGTGAGAAATACCGTGATATGCAGGTACGGTTTATTCTTGATAATTTTAACTGCCTTTCTTTCAGAGAAGATGGAAGTCTTCTGACCAACTGGCAGGGGGCACCGTCCCATAGTCTTTCGAGGCTCTGGGGAATTGATATTACTCCTGATGTGGTAAGTGTTATGTATGCAGTACCTGAGGTAGGAAAAAGTGCAATGTTTTATCTGGCAGAAAGAAACCGGCCACGTTATAGCCTGTATTCGGATCATAGTATGTTTTACTATATTTCTCTGCTTGTAATAGCAGGAAAATATCTGGAGCTGACAGGAGATGAGAAATTCTTCAGAGATCATCCGGAACTGGTTGCTGCTATTGATGAGATCTACGATGGAATGATGAAGCATAAACATAAAGAAAAAGCACTGATTTCTAGCAGATACGCCAGCGATCTTATTGTATTCCGCAAGTATGATTACGGTGCAAATGTACAGTGTTATTATGCGTTGAAATCTTACAGAAGAATTCTGAGACTTCTGGAACGGGATGCGACAGATGTGGACAGATTTATGGAACAGATGAAAGCAGACATGAAAGAACTGATGGAAGGTAGCGGACCATTCGGCAGACAGATTACAGGCGGAAACAACTTAGGTGAGAATGAGGAACGCTTCTATATCCAGGATGATCTGAATTATTATGGCGGTGAGGATACTGCTACAGTTATGGCACCTTTGTATGGACTGTATGAGTTTGATTATGAGCCATATGTAAACCTTCACAGATATGCACGTTCTATGTATATCACAAACTATGATCCGGAATTCCAGACAATGCGTGAATTACATTTTGGCATGAATCCATCTGCAACAGGCTGTACTTTAAAACTTGGCGGAAGTCTTACCAGACAGGAAATGCTTGATAACCTGAATCTCCTTTACGAACGTCTGGATGAAACAGGCTCACTTTTCTGGTGGCCAAGAGCAACAAATAAGCCTGCAAATAAAAAGTCAAGGCTAAATTGAAAGAACATTGAAAATTTTATACAGGTTGAAAATTGGGTATCAAAATAAGACCACCACACCAGTGCTGGTCTGAAAATATTAGTGGATAATTAAGATTCTGGAAGAGATGAAAGATATTCTTTCA
>OGRG01002374.1_pt1 | contig 10827 bp, 7 predicted proteins | sample 1553501 | NCBI WGS metagenome assembly OGRG01 (sample SAMEA2580018, study PRJEB22360) | human gut metagenome | biome: human gut; feature: human-associated habitat; material: faeces | place: Denmark | collected 2008/2010 | reverse complement strand
GTCCATATGATTTTATATTTATGGATGCCGCCAAGGGACAGTATATTAATTATCTGCCTGAAATATTAAGGCTTATGCCTAAGGGCGGACTTCTTATAACAGATAATATACTTCAGGAGGGTGAGCTTGTAGAGTCCAGATATGTTGTCACAAGGAGGGACAGGACAATACATACAAGAATTAGAGAGTATGTATATGAGCTTACACATAATGATAATCTTATAACTTCAATTGTACCAATTGGAGACGGAATTACATTGAGTGTTAAAAAATAAATGGAGGAAAATAATATGAAAAGGGCGATTCAATTTGGAGCTGGAAACATAGGAAGAGGATTTATAGGAGCTTTATTATCTAAATCAGGATATCATGTAGTATTTGCAGATGTTAACGAAGAGATAATAAGCAAGATTAATGAAGATAAATGTTATACAATTCATATAATGGATGTTGAATGTAAAGATGAAAAAGTAGAAAACATTAGTGGTGTTATATCAACAAGTGATGAAATATTAGAAGAAATTAGAACATCAGATATAATTACAACTGCTGTAGGTCCTGTAGTATTGCCAAGAATAGCATCAACTATAGCTAATGGAATTAAGTTAAGAAAGATAACAGGTGTAACTAGTTATTTAAATATAGTAGCTTGTGAAAATGCAATAAAAGCAAGTTCACAATTAGAAGAAGAAGTTAAAAAATATTTAAATGAAGAAGTATTAACCATTGAAGATGCCATCCAAGGGGCTAAAGACATTATTGCAGAACAAATAAGTGATGAACCTCGTTATCGTAAATATACAAAAGATATGATTTATAAAACAGGAATAATAACATCTTCTGTTAAAAAGAAAAACCCTGATGAAGATGGTATCTATGAGATGTATTATGATTATAATGAAAAGGTACAGTATATAGCTTCTCATCGTATTTTGGCTATGAATCGTGCTGAGAAAGAAAAGGTTTTGAATGTTTCAATAACAATTGATGAAGAAAAATTTGAAAAGTAATATATAAATTAAAAAGAATAATCATTAAATTGATTATTCTTTTTAATTTTTTAATCTAATTAAAATTGCTATTGCTAATAAAATAAGTAAAACTCCAACAACTATAAGACAAATACTTAAAATATTTGTTAATTGTAAATCAAAATTTGAAGCGCTAACAGTTGTAGAATATTGAGTTGACTTTGTAGGTGTTGTATTTGTGGCTTTTGTAGATGAACTTGATGTACTTGTAGACTGTGAAGATGTTGAACTAGATAAATTCATATCTGCTGTAGCTGCAAAAGAAATAGAACTACTATATAATAAACTAATAATTAAAATTCCTATAATAAAAAATATTTTTGATAATTTTGACATTTGTAAAAACCTCCTAAAAATTTCATTTTTAATACCAAATAATGATAACAAAATTTTTGTAAAAAGTCAATTAAATTATGTGATAATTGCGTAAAAAAATTTGATTAAAAAGTAGATTTTTATCAAAAATTGTGATATAGTAAAGCAAGATTAAATCAGTTGAAAGGATGTATAAAGATGGAAATAAATGAAGAAAAAAGAAACAAATTTATGGAATATGCAGGAAAGAGAGTAAATAACGTATTACATGATATGCAAATATTAGAGCCAATGGCAAGAAGTAACAGTTACGATTTTACAAAAGAAGATGTTGAAGAAATGTTTGGAGCAATGCAATCAACATTAAATGATGTAAGAGCAGAATTTAATAAAAAATTCGAAGAAAAAGCAAGAAATGAGAAAAAAGTATTTTCTTTTGGGAATACAAAAGTAGTTGCAGAAAAAGTAGAAGATGAAGTAATTGATTTAGATAATAATGAAACAACATCAAGTGAAGATGTAGAAATATTTTAATACCAAAGAAACCCTAAAGTAATATTTATTACATTAGGGTTTCTTTTTAGATTATGCATCTTTATCAAGTGTTAAGAATCCAATTAAAAAGTCTTTTAAATAAGGAACAGAAAGATACAAAATATTACGAATAATAGCATTTGTATCAATCCCTTCAATAAAAGTACGAAGGTTTTCTTCAATAACACTTTCAGTATACTCTTTATCAGCTTTAACTTGAGAATAATATCTTTCGATACTCAGAACACTTGGAGACAGTGCTGTTTGAAGTTCTTCCCGAGACATATGACCATTTACAACAGCTTTAAAACAGGAGTCTACATAATCAAAATCTTGAATAAAAAATTCATGACTATGAGGATAATAATTATCCCAATTATATAGAGGACCCCAATTGATTTTTAAACTTGTTTCCAAATCTTCTGTTGCACATGAATCAAATACATCAAAGGCATTGTGTTTAATTTGAGCTAATTCAATTTCTTCTTCATATAATTCCCGATATTGCTTCAAAAATTCAAAACCAGTCATAATTGAATCCCCTTTCAAAAGTATTAAGTTAATTGACTTGATAGCTCGATTATAGCATCTAGAATATATTTAGTCAATAATTAATAAAAATGTTTGAAAACAAATCTAATTATGGTATAATTCAAATTGAAAAAAGGAGATTAATTATGAAAATTTTACATTTAGCAGATTTACATTTAGGAAAAATATTACAAGAACAATCATTTTTAGAAGATCAAAAATATATGTTAAATAAAATTATAGAAAAAATAAAAGAAGAAAATATAGAAACAATCTTAATATCAGGAGATATCTATGATAGGAGTATTCCACCAACAGAGGCTGTTGATTTATTAGATGAATTTTTAAATGTTTTAATAAGAGAATTAAAAAGAAAAGTATTTATAATTGCAGGAAATCATGATTCTAAAGAAAGATTAGGTTTTGGAAATAAAATATTTGAAGAAGAAGGTTTATATATTTCAAGTAAATATGATGGAAAACTAAAAAAGGTAGAATTAGAAGATGAATATGGTAAATTAAATATTTATATGTTACCATTTGTAAAACCTGTTGAAGTAAAGCAATATTTTGATGATGAACAATTTGGATATGATGAGATGATACATAAGATAATTGAAAAAGAAGAGATTAATACAAATGAAAGAAACATTATATTAACACACCAATTTGTAACAGCAAGAGGTGAAGAGGTTGAGAGAACAGATTCAGAAGTATTATCACTTGGTGGAACAGACAATGTTGACGTATCAAATTATGATAAATTTGATTATGTTGCAATAGGACATGTACATAGACCACAAAGAATTGGAAGAGATACTGCAAGATATGCTGGAACAATGTTAAAATATTCTTTTTCAGAAGTAAAACATAAAAAAACAATGCCAATATTAGAATTTAAAGAAAAAGGAAATATTGATATAAAACTTGAAGAATTAGTGCCATTAAGAGATATGAGAGAGATTAAAGATACAATTGAAGAATTGCTAAAAAAGGAAAATTATGAGGGAACAAATACAGATGATTATATTAGAGCAATTATAACAAATGAAGAACCTTTATATGATGCAATTGGGCAAATAAGAAGCATATATCCAAATGTATTAAAATTAGAAATTCAAAATTCAAAAACAACATTAGAAATTCAACAAGAAAATTTAAAAGAAGTAAAAAATAAAAGTGAAATAGAATTATTTAATGAATTTTATAAATTTCAAAATAATGTAGAATTAAATGATGAGCAAAAAGAGTATATTGAAAAAATCATAAAAGAAGTAAAGGAGAATTAATGAAACCATTAAAGATAAAAATAAGTGCATTTGGTCCATATAAAAATTGTATAGATATAGATTTTGAAAAGCTTGGGGAAAGTGGAATATTTTTAATTACAGGTGATACAGGGGCAGGAAAAACAACAATATTTGATTCAATATCTTTTGCATTATTTGGAGAAGTAAGTGGTTCAAATAGACCAGTACCATCTGTTAGAAGTGATTTTGCAGATAATGATACAGAAACATTTGTAGAATTGGAATTTACACATAAAAACAAAAAATATAAAATAAGAAGAAATCCAGCTTATGAAAGGACTAAAAAAAGAGGAGAGGGAACAACAAAAACAAGTGCAGATGCATCATTAGAATATGATGATAAAGTTATATCAGGAACAAAAAATGTAGATATAAAAATAGAAGAAATATTAGGAATAAATTCAAAACAATTTAAACAAATATCAATGCTTGCACAAGGTGAATTTTTAAAAATACTTTTTGCAGAAAGTAAAGACAGAACTGAAATTTTTAGAAGAATATTTGACACAGATATATATAATCAAATTGCCAGAAGATTAGCAGATAAAACAAGAATTGCAAAAGCAGAATTGGAGCAATTAAAAGATTATTTTGCAATTAATAGTTCAAATATTGTTTGGAAAGATGGAATACAATCAGTACAACCAAAAGATGTAAATGAGTTATTTATTCAAGAGATTTTAGAAAAATTGCAACAAGAAATAAAAGTAAATTCAGAACAATTTGGAAAATGTCAAGAACAAATAAGTAAACAAAGTGATGAAAATTCAAAAATGGAAAAAGAAATAACGGCTCAAAAAGATAAAAATGATAAAATAGATAGATGTCAAAAATTACAAGAGGAACAAAAAGTATTACAGGAAAAACAAGAAGATATAAAACAAAAAGAAATATTAATTCAAAAAAGTCAAGAAATAATAAATAAGATTTTACCTAAAGAAGATAAGAAAAAAGAGTTAGAAAAAGAGATTTCGCAAAAGCAAAAAGTTTTACAAGATATTTCTGAAAAGATTGAACTTGGAAAGAAAAAAGAAGAAAAATTTAAGCAAATTTTAGAATTAATAGAAATTATAAAAGTTCAATTTCAAAAATATAGTGAATTAAAAGATGGAAAAACAGAATTAGAAGATAAAATAAAAAAATTACAAGTAATTATAAAAGAACAAGAAAATAAAAAAATAGCAAGTGAAAATGCACAAAAACTTGAAGCAGAATGGGAAAAATTGAGTACAGAAGTGCTTGAAAAAGAAAAAGAATTTTTCAAAGAACAAGCAGGAATATTAGCAGAAAAACTTAAAGAAAATGAACCATGTCCTGTATGTGGAAGTTTACATCATCCAAATCTTGCTATAAAATCCACAAGTGTATTAACAAAAGAAGAATTAGATAATTTGAAGGAAAAAGAAGAAAAAAGTCGAAAAACTCTTACAGATGCTACAAATAAAGTTACTGAAATAAATAGTAAAATAGAAACATTAATAAAAGAATTTGGAGAAGAACCAAATGTAGAATTATATAATAAAAAATATACAGAAATATCAGAAGAATTAGAAAAAGCATATAATCAATTAAATGATAATTATAAGCAAATAATGTTAAAAGACATAGTGATAGAGAGTTTTGAATATGACATATTTAAGGAAAAAATAACAAATAAAATTTCAAAAGAAAGAGAAGAATTTTTAAAACTTCAAACACAACAAGAAGAAAATAAAAAACAAATAGATGAACTATTACAAAAACAAGAAAAGGCTCAAAATGATTATCAAAATACATTAAAAGAGCTTGGCTTTGAAAATGAAGAACAATATAAAAAATCAGTATTAAACAATTCGCAAATAGAAATATTTAGCAAAGAAATAGAAAAATATAAAACAGATGTAACTATAAATGCAACTAAATTAGAAGAAATTCAAAAAGAAATTAAAGGATTTGAAAAAGTAGATTTAACAGCAAAAATTCAAGAATTTAATAATAAAAAACAAGAACTTGAAAATATGAGAAAACAACAAATGGAATATCACAGAATATTTGAAAATAATAATAGAATTTTAGTAGATTTACAAACAAATTCAAAAAAATTAGACTCAAAAATAAAAGAATTTACAATGGTAGAAGATTTATCTAAAATAGCAAATGGAACAGTTTATGGAAAAAGAAGAATTGAATTTGAGCAATTTGTACAAGCATCATATTTTGATATGGTAATTATTGAAGCAAATAAAAGATTATTAAAAATGACAGATAATAGATTTTTATTAGTAAGAAAAGAAAGTTCTGAAAGAGTATCTGACAAAATAGGACTTGAACTTGAAGTAATAGATAATTATAATGGAAAAAGAAGAGATGTAAAATCTTTATCAGGTGGAGAGGCATTTAAGGCAGCATTATCACTTGCACTTGGTTTATCAGATGTTATACAAAGTTATTCTGGTGGAATTGTTGTTGATACAATGTTTATTGATGAGGGTTTTGGATCATTAGATACAGAGTCAAGAGAACAGGCAATAAATACATTAAATCAGTTAACAGATAATCATAAGTTGATTGGAATAATTAGCCATGTTACAGAATTGAAAGAGAGAATTGATAAGAAGATTATTGTTACCAAGTCGACAGAGGGAAGCAAGATAACTGTAGAGAGTTAGAAAATAATTACAATTTTGGCTGTGTTAAATTTTATTTAAAACGCGGTTACATACACTGCGTATGCGCCCTTGCTTTTTAAATAAAATTTTCAGTTACACATACTGAGGCTGTAACAAGCAAAGCTTTAACAGCCTCAGTGCTCGCCAAAATTTAATTCTTTTCTAACATCAAAACCTGTAGAATAAGAAAGGAATGGAAAAATGGCAGAAGAAGTAAAATGGACAGATGAACAGAAACATGCAATATATGAAAAAGATAGTAATATATTAGTAGCTGCTGCAGCAGGAAGCGGAAAAACAGCAGTACTAGTTGAAAGAATTATCAACAAAATAATTAATGAAAAAATAGATATAGATAGATTACTTGTAGTAACATTCACAAATGCAGCAGCATCAGAGATGAGAGAAAGAGTATTAAAAGCAATATATAAGAAAATTGATGAAAATCCAGAAGATGAGAGATTACAAAGACAAGTAACATTATTAAATAAAGCAAGTATATGTACAATAGACTCATTCTGCCTTGATGTTGTAAGAAACAATTTCTTTGAAATTGATATATCACAAAACTTCAGAATTGCAGATACAACAGAAATAGAAATTTTACAACAAGATGTTTTAGAAGAACTATTTGAAGAGAAGTATGAAAGTAAAGATGAAAATTTTGCAAAATTAATAAATACATATACAGGATATAGAGATGACACACCATTAAAAGAATTAATATTAACAATTTACAAATATATCCAAAGTAATCCATATCCAGAAAAATGGTTAGATGAAAAAATAGAAATGTTTAACTTTAATTTAGAAGAATGTAAAGACTTTTCACAAACAAGCTGGGGAAAAATCCTATTAAAACAAATAAAAGAAATTGTTGATGATGGAATAATCCAATTAAAACCAGAAGTCCAAAAACTATCAGAATGTGATGATTTAAAGAAAAGTTATGAATTTCTAAGAGGAAATCTAAATCAATTAGAATTACTACAAGCAAATTTAGACACATGGGATAAAGCATATACAATTTATGCAACAATGGATTTTGGAAAATGGACAATGGACAGAAATGTTAAATTAGATGAAAAAGTAAATGCACAAAAAGTAAGAGAAAAAGTAATATCAACATTAAAATCATCAGCAGAAAAAGTATTAATAATGGATTCAAATGAAGCATATCAAGACATTATAAATATGTATGATATTTTGAAGAAATTAGAAGGATTAATATTAGACTTTTCACAAATATTTGCAAAAAGAAAAAAAGAGAAAAATATGGTAGATTTTAGTGATGTAGAACATTTTGCATTAAAAATATTATTAGATGAAAATGGAAATCCAACAGAAATAGCCCAAAAATATCAATCTAAATTTGATGAAATAGCAATAGATGAATATCAAGATAGTAATTTAGTACAAGAATATATATTAACATCAATATCTAAAGGAAACAATATTTTTATGGTTGGAGATGTTAAGCAAAGTATTTATAAATTTAGACAAGCAAGACCAGATTTATTTTTAAGTAAATATAAAACATATAAATTAAAACAAAATAAAACAGAAAATGATGATTTAAAGATACAATTATTTAAAAACTTTAGAAGTAGAAAAGAAGTATTGGATTTTTCAAATTTGATATTTTCAAAAATAATGACAGAAGAATTAGGAGAATTAAATTATACAGAAGAAGAATACTTGAATTTAGGTGCTGATTATAAAGATACTGGTGAAGATTTAAAAACAGAAATTGATATAATAACAATAGATAATAAAGAAGATGAAGAAGAGCCAAAAGAATTAGAAGTTGAAGTAGATGAAAATGAAGATACACAAGATGAGGAGTTTAAAACAGAAGTAGAAAGAAAAGAAGATATAGAAGTTGAAGCAATGTTTGTTGCAAATAAAATAAAACAATTAATAGATAATAAATTCCAAGTATATGATGCAAAAGCCAAAGAGAAAAGAGACATAAAATATAAAGATATAGTTGTTTTATTAAGATCAACAAAAATATCTGCACCTATTTTTGAAAAAGAAATAATCAAATTAGGAATCCCAGTATTTAGTGATTCTTCATCAGAATATCTAGAAAGCTTAGAAATTCAAACAATAATGAATTTATTAAAAATAATAGATAATCCATTACAAGAAATACCATTAGTAGCAACAATGAGATCAACAATAGGTGGATTTACAGATAATGAGCTTGTAGAAATTAGATTAAGTGATAAATATGATAATTTTTATAATACATTATTAAAATCAAAAAAAGATGTAAGTGAACAACTAAGAAACAAAATAAATAAATTTTTAGAACAAATAGAAATGTGGCGTAAAGAACAAGAATATTTGAGTTTAGATGAATTAATCTGGAAAATATATAATGATACAGGATATTTCAATTATGTAGGTCTTATGAGAAATGGAGAATTAAGGCAAGCAAATCTAAAAATGTTATTTGAGAGAGCAAAACAATGTGAAAGCATAAGTTTTAAAGGATTATATAATTTCATAAATTATATAGAAAAAATAAAAACAAGTAGCAAAGATATGGATTCAGCAAAAATAATTGGCGAAAATGATGATGTTGTAAGAATAATGAGTATTCACAAAAGTAAAGGACTAGAATTTCCTGTTGTTATTTTAGCTAATTCAGGAAAACAATTTAATTTACAAGATTTGAATTCAAAAATACTGTTACATCCTGAACTTGGAATTGGTGTAAAATATATAGATTATGATATGCAAATAACATATGATACTTTATCAAAAAGAGCCATAAAAAACAAAATGAAAATAGAAACATTGTCAGAAGAGATGAGAGTTTTATATGTTGCACTAACAAGAGCTAAAGAGAAAATTATAATAACAGGATTAGCAAAAAAAGAGAGACAAGATAAAATGTTGGAAAATGTCGAAAAATATGATGAGTTAAATATAATGTTATTATCAAAAGCCAAATCATATTTAGATTGGATTACATTAGTACATTTATATTATGAACAAACAATGGAAAGTCTTGCTACATGGAATGTATTACAAAAAGAAGATGTTATAAAAATGTGTGCTACTCAAGAGCCAGAAAGAGAAGAAAATAAAACTGATGAAATTTTAAAAAAGTTAAATGAATTTAAAATAGAAGATATTAAAGCAAATGAAATACAAAAATTATTAGAATATCAATATAAATATAGTGATGCTACAATTATTCCAACTAAAACATCTGTAACAGAAATTAAAGAAATGAAAAAATCTGCTTTAGGAGAAAAAAGTAAAAAAGAAGCGGAAAATACAAAAATGAAACAATGTGTTTTTAGAGAAGAAAATGAAAGCGAAAAGGAAAATATAGTTTCAAAAGTAGAATTTCCAAAACCAAAATTCTTACAAAGTGATGAAAAAACAGAAATATCAAATGCAGAAAAAGGTACATTAATACATTTGTGTATGCAAAAATTAGATATAAATAAAAAAGAATATACAATACAAGATGTAAAAGAATTATTAGATAAATTAGTTGCAAAGAAAACCATAACAGAACAAGAAGCAAATGCAATAAATATAAAGAAAATATATCAATTTACAAAATCAAATATATGGCAAGAAATGACAGAAGCACAAGTTGTTGAAAGAGAAAAGCCTTTTTACATTAACATTCCAGCACAAGAAATATATGAAAAAGATTTAGAGGAAAAAGTATTAGTACAAGGTGTTATTGATTTATATTATATAAGTTCTAATGGAGAATTAGTATTAGTAGATTTTAAAACAGATTATGTTCCAGATAAAAATGAACAAATTTTAATAGAAAGATATAGTTCACAATTACAATTGTATAAGAGAGCTTTAGAAAGTGCAACTGGTAAAAGAGTTGATAAAACATATATATATTCTACATATTTAGAAAAAGAAATTAAAATTTGACAATTTACATAAATAGTGCTATATTATAAAAGTATGTAATATATTTGAAGTTACACTAAACATCTATAAGAGAAATCTATATAGATTGATGGTGTTCACATATAGTCCGACTATACATCTTTGATTTTATGAGGTAAACAGGAATGGCAAGGGCAGTAAAAACGATTATTTTCACATTTGGCGTGTTGACAGCATGTATTGGAGTTCTTCTCTTCGGAGTATTTTACAACATGATTCAGGAAGTAGAAAATATAGCATACTACCATTTTAACTAAGGCTATATGTAACTGGCAGGGATTCAAAAGAATCCCTGCTTCTATTTTAATGAAAACATTATAAAAACACTTGATAAATCTAAAAAAAAATGGTAAAATGGCATATATACAAATAAGAAAGAGGAAATAAAGTTGGAAAACGATTCAAAAGAAAAAAATAATATAGTAAAAAAAATAAATGATTTAGTAACAGGAAATGTATTAAACAATTTAGTATATGCATCAATGATAACAATATATTTTATGTTTTTTAATATGT
>OGRG01002361.1_pt1 | contig 10873 bp, 10 predicted proteins | sample 1553501 | NCBI WGS metagenome assembly OGRG01 (sample SAMEA2580018, study PRJEB22360) | human gut metagenome | biome: human gut; feature: human-associated habitat; material: faeces | place: Denmark | collected 2008/2010 | reverse complement strand
CCATTAATTCTGGAGTATAACTACTTCCTCCACCAATTGTAACAATTTTTACAGGTTTCTTTTCCATTATTCGTCCTCCTTGTTTTTACACTTACAGTATAGTCAAAATCACATCACTTTGCACATTATTTTCACTTATTGAAAAAACTTTATCTTTTGATATCTCTTTTTCCGTTTTTCATAAAATCAATAATTTCCTCTTTAGAAACAATTAGATTGTGACTATATGTCACATGAGTAGAAATACTATAGAATCTGAATATATAAATACTTGTATTATTTCATGATAATTAATGAGACATTTTTCTATATCTACCCTTCCACAACAATTACAATCCTTTGTTTTGTTAATCTTTTCTATTTTTACAGTTACATTCAACGCTATTATAACAAAAAGCAAAAATACGTTTAATGAAGTAACATAAATGGAAAATAGATAATAATTGGAGAAATATAGACAATAATGTTATTCAATCCTGAATTCTCTCTACCTATCCACTATATTTTAGCATCTCCTCAAAATTGCCAATAAATATACCTACCATTTTCACTTTTGGCTGTAATTAAAAGAAAGATTCTTAGATTTGATTATAGGACAGATTATTATATTTTTAGAAATCTTCAATAAAATCCCTAAAATCGCAGTATGCTTTTCAAAAATATTTTTTCGAGCATTATCTCAGTTGTTTCACTTCTATATAATTAAAACTTAGTTCGTCAAAATAGAAAAAGTAAGTATTTCATCTATTTATTTTATCACTACTTTATTATACGTTTAACAAAAAACAATTTTGATTTAAATAGATTCAATATTGAACACAACTCATTGCAAATTAGCATTTTTGATGTTAAACTAAAAATAGATAAAGACATTTAAAATAATTGTAATATGCAGCCACATTTAATGTTACAAAGGAGGGATTACCATGAAGAAAATATATTTATTTATTGGCTATATGGCATCTATAATTTTGTTTCCTATTATAGTTTTTATGTTACCTGTTCCAAGTTCTATCTTGCATGATGCAGGGATAATCTATATCACATATTATATTGCAGTCATTTTCTCTTTTACAATAGCTGCATCAGTTGCATATGTAAAATTTTGGGACAGTATCTAATATTTCATATATATTGATATTGAGTTCAAGAGATTACTACTCAGCAATCACTTAAGACCTGTGCCATATCATATACAACAAGTGGGTATGCATACAAATATTATAATGAAGTGTACACTTTGCTTATAAATGAATTAAATATTTTTAGTAACTTCTTAGACTCAATTTCAAAAAAGCCTAATCATTTTGACTAGGCTTTTTTCATATCTACATATTTAAATTGAACAGATAAGGATTTTATACTGAGGAAATTTCTTATATCAACTTCTTCATAACATTAGAATCAGATTACTTCCTTAGCAATCTTTTCTACAAACACTTTGATGTTAGGCAATTGATGCCAAATAATGTGCATACCTACTAAATAAGCCTTGTTTTAACTATTTACATTAAGATTTAATACATTTTATCTTTTGATATCTCTTTTTCCGTTTTTCATAAAATCAATAATCTCCTCTTTAGAAACAACTGGACTGTCCCCATATGTCGTATGAGCTAAAACACCACTTGCTGTTGCATAATGAATTAATTCCTGTGGCTCCATATGTGTTAAATAACCATCGATAGCTCCTGCTGCAAAACCATCACCACCACCAACACGATCGAAAACAGTCAATCTCATTTTTGGACTCATCACCATTTTTGTTGAAGTCACCATATATCCTGTTAACTCTTCATCTTTACGAATGGTTCCAAAAATAAATTCTATATGATAATCCTGACACATTTGCATAAGAATATTTCTAAGTTGTTTATCATAAGGGAGAGATTGATCAACTTGTTTATGTAATAGAAGGGTAGCATCTTTATAGCCAGCAAAAACAATATCTGCTAAATTGAGCATCTCTTCATAAATATGTTTTATTTCATCATGCTCACCTGTCCATAATGATGGTCTAAAATTACAATCAAATATGACCTTAATATGTCTTTTCTTTGCTTCTTTTGCAAATGCAAATGCAACTTCTCTTAGATTTTCACGGAGCGCTAATGAAATGCCACATATATGCAAAGCATCCATTCCATCTAAACAGGAAAAATCATAATCAGAGATTTGACTTTTACCAAAAGAACTATCCAATCGATTAAGATATGTGATTTGACTTGCACGATTACCAATTCCTTGTTCTAAAAAATAAATACCAATATGATTTGTTCCATAACAAACATAGTCATCATGAATACCCAATTTACGAATATGTGCGCTCGCTGCTTGCCCTACAATATTATCAGGTAAACGTGTTGTTAAATATACCTCATGCCCCATTTGATATAATCCTGATAAAACGTTAACTCCTGTTCCAGTATATAAGAATTCCAATGTATCAACTTGAGATAATTTTTTATAATTTGGTGGCATCATACGCATCATGACTTCTCCAAATGCTATTATTTTCATTGTCATCACCTATAATCTTTTCATGATTTCTAATAAAGTTTGAATATCTTCTCTCTTTGTCTCACCAGTTTCTTTATCTACAATAGAAGTATAGACATGAGGAATAATTCTTTTCACCCCTGCCTCAAGCGCAATACGACAAATCTCTTCAAAATTTGTTAAATCAATACCTCCAGTAGGTTCCATCATAAAGTCCTCTGCTGCACAAGCCTCACAAACTACTCGATATTCTTCTTTTGTTGATAGACCTTTCATGGGAAAAAACTTAACCGAACTACAGCCCATATCCTTTAACATATCTATCGCAGTTTTAACAGGCACAAGAGCTGGTTTATCTAAAGAACTTAAAGGTCCTGTAGACACTTTAACCAATCCTGCTGTTCCACTTGGAGAAATTAATCCATTAACAATTGTTTCATCTTGCCCTAGCAATGCACGTGTATATCCAACACCAGTGAACACTTGATTGACATGTTGGGGTTGAATGTCTTTTGAAATTTCAGCAACCATTTTCCATTGATGAGGGTCACCCGCACCCAATCCAACTGAAATAGCATTATCAATAGTTTCAGCATAAGTTTTCATATCTTTTATAGCCGCTTCAACTGTTTCATAATTCTTTGAAAGCAAGCCAACAAGTACATGTCCCTCTGCTGCTTCATAAATTGCTTTGGCATTCTCTAATGAATTTGCCAAAACATTTAAACATATCTTGTCATTTAAATAATGAGGAGTTTTATTCATCTTTTCTACCTCCAATAATCTTCACTATTTTTTCATAAATCATATTTAATTCTTGGTCATTGACATCTCTTATATCAATTTCTATTTTTCCTTCATTGGCACGATAATCACGCGTATAAATATGAAGTTCTCCTTCTTTTAATGCCTGTGCAATCTGCAGTGCATTCTTAGACAATTTCTTCTCATCAAACGTTATTTCACTTCTCATAATCAGACGACCAGCACCATCTTGTATAATCCGTGCCGATATGCCATCATTGGCATTTAGTTTTTGGTTAAATATTTCTAAACGTTGAGATTGTTGTTGTAATGTCAAATGTTCTTTTGATAAATATTTTTCAATCGCATAAGTCAAGCCTAAAATATTCTCTTTGCCTACTTTCATGACACGGCCAATCCCCTGACTTTGTTTTTTCACTTGATCAATAAATACCTTTTTCCCAATCAGTAAACCAGAAGTCGGACCTTCAAAAGCTTTTGTCCCACTATAAACAACAGCATCTGCTCCTAAGTTGTCATAAACCTTTAAATCTTCCTCAGCAGCCGCATCGACAATCACAGGCAAGTGATAACGATGACCTAACTCAATGAATGCTTTCATATCCGGCATACCTTTTTGAACACAATGATGAGACTTCACATAGATAAGTGCAACTGTATTTTCATTGATTTTTGCTTCAATATGTTCTAATGTACATTTATTTGCATAACCAGCTTCAACAACATGTCCTCCACCCATTCCAATCGTCACTTCAATAGGTGTTCCATAATCAACATTATGCCCTTTACAAATAATAACTTCTCTTTTTTTGTTTTCAGGATTATAAATATCTAAGATGTACTGTAGCTTACCTCTTGATACACAGGCAGCAACACTTTGGGCAATAGCGCCAGAAGCACTATTGACAATATAAGCAGATTCTACACCAATAAGCGCTGCTAAATAATTGCCAGTTTTATCCAACAGATCTTTAACTTCAAAGAAATGTGATGCACCAATATTCATCTGCTGACAAATATCTTCACTGACTCGTGAACCACCTAAAATTGTCATTTTCCCAGAAGCATTAATAACTTGTTTAACTTGATATTTTTCATATATATCTTCCATTAACAATCCTCCTCAAGTTGAATATATTCGTTACGTATGATCACTGCAACTGGTTGAATATACTCGGATACAATGATTCTCTTTCCAGTCGAATCAACCAATTCTTTATTTTTATGAATAATCTTAAATATTGTAAACTCACCACAATAGCCTTTTTCAATCCGACCAAGATGTGATAAATTCAACATTTTTGCAGGATGGCTTGTCACACAAGCTATAACTTCCTTCAAATCATATCCTTTCCTATAAAGTTTTGACATTGTCGTCGCAAGATCATAAACAGGCCCATTTTGACGATTACGATAATAAATATCACTGCTAATACTGTGAACTTTTAGATCATTTTGATTCGCCTTATCTAATACATCAAATGAAAAACTATCTGTACCATGACCCAAATCAAAGAACACACCTCTTTGATAAGCATCAAATACACATTCTTTAATGTGACTATCTTGAATAATACCATTCGTTTTCGGATTGAAAATATGAGTGACAATATCCCCGCTTCTGATATTCGCTAAAACTGTCTCCAGTTTTGAAGGTGCAGTTCCAATGTGCACCATCAATGGCAGCTTTGTTTGTTCAGCAATTTTTAACGCTTCAAATAAAGGCAAATCACCACTTTCTTCAACAACACTCTTACTCATTCTGGCCTTCACACCAATAATAAAATGGGGATGTTTTTGATACGCCTGCATAAAAGCATCGCTATCAACATGTCGCATATCTGCCAATTCATTGTGCGTATAGCCCTGTTTTAGAGATATTTAATAATGAATATACATGTGTTTTACAATTTTTTACACTATCATAAAACTCATCAACATTATCTGCACCAGATGTTCCTGCATCTATCACAGTTGTTACACCTTTTTTATAGCCAATACTTTCGCAATTATCAGCATAGAGTTCAAACTTATCAAAACAATGCGTATGAGTATCTATCCAGCCAGCACTTACATAACTCTCATTATCTAAATGAATAACCTGAGTCTCATTGTCTACCTTTATAGAAGAAGCAACTTGTTGAATGACACCATTTTGAACAAAAATACTCACAATTCTGCCATCTACAAGTCTTGCATTTTCAATCATAAATTTATTCATGCTCAACCTTCTTTCCTAAAAAAATTTTAACACTTTCATGAATACACTTCAATCAAATCACAGTTATCAAACAAAATGTTCATTCATGAAAATTGAAATTTTTATACTTATCAATTTATAAACATTATATCATTAAATCTTATTCATTATGCACTTTGATTTTTTTATTTGATTATGTTATGATAAATACAATAATGAGTCATTTATCTGTATCAATAGATCTTCAAATAATGACTGAAAGGAGTCTTATATATGAATAAAAAAACACCTTTATATTACTCTATTATGGAAACCATTAAAGATTCAATTATTAATGGTGTCTACCCTATAAATAGTTTATTACCCACTGAGACTGAATTTGAAAAAATCTTTAATGTTAGTAAAATTACAATAAGAAAAGCTATTGACCTTTTAGAAAAAGACGGTTATGTTTCAAAACAAAGTGGTAAAGGCACAACCGTTATAAGCAATAGCATTTTCAATAAATTATCAAATGGTTATTCTTTTGCTAATCTTTTAAAACAGCAAGGATATCAAGTGACAAAGGAAAATACACAATTTGAATATATTTCATTAGATCCTCAACATGAGTTATTTCCTTATTTTGGGAGGAAAAGTCTAGAAATTACTCGCTTTTACTATCTAGATGGACAACCTTATATCCATCTGACACATTATTTACCAGGTGATATTGAAATCCCTGTTATTAAGAATCATAATGATTTTTCATTGTATATGTTCCTTTATAAGAATCACTATTTTATTGCTCATTTTCATGATGACTTTCTTGTTGAGTTTCCTCCAGTTCGTATATTAGAGGGGCTTAATCTAGAAAAAGGACCAGTCCTTGGAAGAAAAAGAATATCACATGATATTAATCAAAAAGTTGTTGAAGTCTCATATGCAAGATACAATACAAGAATTCATAGTTATCAAATTCAGTATGATGTTTAGTCATACTGAATTTTTATATTTATGCACCACCTAAATGCAACACAATTCCGACAACTGCACTTATAGCAACGAGAATAATTGGTGACCAAGTTGTTTTCTTAGATAACGTATAGAGAACGATAGCTAAAATAATTCCAGGAACAACAAATAAATCTAAGAGATGCCCTGTTGACTCAAACAGTGGGATATTCACTAAGGCAATTTTAATGACTCCAATTCCAGCTGATGCTATCATAGCAACAGAGGCTGGCCTTAAACCAAAGAAAACATCTTGAACAAGTTTATTTTCTTTAAACTTTTTTAACAATCGTGCAATCACTAAAATAATAATAACAGATGGTGTAATCAATCCAATTGTGGCAACTATACCACCAAGTATACCATCAACTTGATAGCCTGCATAAGTAGACATATTAATACCAATGGCTCCTGGTGTTGATTCTGCAATAGCAATCATATTGGCAATATCGCCATGTGTAAACCAGCCAAGTGTATTTGAGATATCATATAGAAATGGTAAAGTGGCTAATCCCCCACCAATGGAAAAAAGTCCTACTTTGAAGAATTCAAAAAACAATTGTAATAAAATCATTTTGCTTCTGCTCCTTTCCAGCGGTTTAACAAAGCTCCGACAACAGATGAAGAGAGAACAATGACATATAAAGGAATATCAGTAAACAATGTTAGTCCTAAAACCACAACAAATATAAGCAATGCCTTATGATTAATCATTGATTTTTTCCATAATCGTTCTACAGCATTAAGAATTAAAACACAAACACATACTCTTACACCAGCAAAAGCATTTTTGACAATGGCATAATCTGCAAAGTTATTTAAAAATATGCTAATAACCAGCAATAAGGCAATAGGAATTGTTATAAAGCCTAGACTTGCAACAATCCCACCAATTGTTCCTTTTCGTTTATTGCCAATGAATGTTGAAACATTCAAAGCAATAATTCCAGGTGTACATTGACCAACTGCAAAATAATCTAGAAGATCTTCATCGCTTTCCCATTTTTTATTTTCTACAATTTCTCTTTGAAGAATAGGCAACATAGCATACCCACCTCCAAAAGTTATACTGCCAATCTTGGCAAAGGTTATATAAAGTTCAAATAAATCCTTCATATATCTGTTTCCCCTCCATTTTCTATATTTCAGGCATTGCAGCACCATCTGCTCGTGGATCACTACCTCCTAATCTCAAACCATCTTCCTGAATTTCAATAATTTGACAAGCCCCTGAACAAGTAAATGGTTCAATCACTTTCAAAGTATGTCCCATCTGTCTTAATTTTTCTAGAACTTCTTCACCAACCTGTGATTCAATCTTTAACACATGATGAGATTTCCCTTCTTCATCAAACGTATGCATATCAGCCCATTTTCCATGTTCAACAGAGCTTTGAACATCTAATCCAAAATCTAATAGATTACAAACAACTTGCATATTCCACTGTGGTTGATTATCTCCACCAGGTGTATTTCCAACATATTTTAAACGACCATTGGAATCTGTAATTAAATATGTATTGAGTGTATGCATGGTTTTTTTATAAGGGGCAATAGCATTTGGATGACCAGCTTGTAAATTAAACCCAGTCCCAGCTCGATTGTTTAATAAAATACCTGTTCCATCAACAATCTCTCCTGAACCCCATGTTGCTGAAATACTATGAATAAAAGATACAGCATTGCCTTCTTGATCAACAACTATCATGCTTGTTGTATGTCCATTTTCATGTTCAAAGACATCATCTTCATTGGCGCAAGAATCCATATGGATACAACCTGCAACTTGCGAAGCATACTCTTCACTCAATAGAATTTCAGTTGGATTTTCAACAAATTCAGGATCTCCAAAATACTTCATACGATCTCTAAATGCAATTTTCTTTGCCTCCACCATCAAATGAATAGCTTCAGCACTATCTGGCTCATACTGTGACATATTAAATTGATTAAGAATAGACAATTCTTCTAGATGAATAATACCTTGTGAAACTGGTGGTGTTTGAAAAATACGATAACCTCGATAATCAACAGAGATAGGTTCTAATATTTGACAATGATAATTTTCAAAATCAGACTTTTCAAAAATCCCTCCATGCTCATGTGAATATTCTACAATCTTATCAGCCAGTTTACCTTTATAGAAACCATCTCGCCCATGTTCTTTTAAATAACGTAAACTCTTTGCATAATCCTTATTATAAACAAGTTCACCATAAGGATATGGTTTTCCATCTTTGAGATATAAATTTTTTAAGTTTTTAAACCTGCACATTTTTTGATAATCTGTATGCATGTGTCTGGCAACCTTTTCTGATACAGGTACACCAGTTTCTGATAATTCAATAGCATCTTCACATAGATCAGCAAAACTTAATGTTCCAAATTGTTTTAATGCCTCAAAATAAACATCAACAGCTCCTGGTACGGTCACTGAGAGCATACCATCTTTAGGAACAGATTTAAGTCCCAATGACTGATAATATTCAATCGTTGCCTTTGCTGGAGCTCCACCCGAACCATTCATTGCAGTTATTTTTTGAGTCTTTGCATCATAATAAAGCAAGAATGCATCGCCACCTAACCCACACATATCTGGTAAAACGACACCACTTGTTAAAGCCATTGCAATACAAGCATCCATGGCATTTCCACCTCTGTTTAAAACTTTTAAACCAGATGCTGAAATAAGTGTATGGGCTGATGAAACCATCCCTTTTTTACTCATAACTATGCCTCTATGTTTCATTTTTTATCCTCCAATCTTTCTATAAAAAGAGAAAGTTGAGAGTTTGCCCCAACCATCTCAAGTCTTTTATATTATTCAGTTGCTTCTGTTCCATTTTCTTGAGCAGCTAAACGTTCACGTTCTACAATCTTTACAAATGGATAGTAAACAATACCAGCAATGACGATTCCACAGAGTGCCCAAACGGCAGCAGGAATATTTCCTCCTGTTGCAAGATAAGAACCTATAACTGGAGGCATAATCCAAGGAATCTGCACAACAGGTCGACCAATAATATTAAAGAACATCAAGAAATAAGTTCCAGTAACTAAAATGGCATCAATTAATACAAATGGAATCATCATAACAGGGTTCATAACGATTGGTAATCCAAATGTCACAGGCTCATTAATTTCAAAAATACCTGCTGGTAATGATAAACGTCCTAAAGTACGCAAAGATTTTTCTTTTGAACGGCACATGATGATAACTAAAGCCAATGTTGCACCAGCTCCACCTAAACTCACAAACCAAGGAATGAAACCTAATGCAGTAATATAAGGAATTGGCTGTCCAGCCAAGAATGCTTCAGTATTTGCAGTAATGAATGTTGTAAAAATTGGTGTACCTACCGCATTTAAAACAGATTGACCATGTATACCAACACACCATAATAATTGTGAAACAACCATATAAACCAAAATACCAGGATATGAATTTAAAGCAAAGACTAATGGTGAGAACAATTGTGTAACAAGTTCTGGTATTTGAATTCCCAGTACACAACGTAAAATGAAAAGAATTGATAAAGCTACAATACTTGGAATTAATGCTGAAAAAGATTTAGATACTGCAGGTGGAACACCTTCTGGAAAACGAATAACCCAGTTATGTTCAACAAACAATTGTAAGATTTTAACACAGAATATAGCAACCAAAAGCGCTGTAAATATCCCCTTAGAACCAAAATATGTAGTTGCCATAGCAAATTCTTCATCAACCTGTAAAATCATAAATCCAATAAATGAAATGATACCTCCCATTAATGGGTCTTGTTTAAAAGATTTTGACAAGTTATATCCAACTGAAAAAGCAACAAACAAAGCAATGATACCAATCGTCATTTGATTTGGAACATTCAACATAGCCTTATATGGTTCGACAATTTTCGCCCATGTATCATTTGGAAACTGTGCAATAATAATAAACAAACTACCAAAAATAGTGAAAGGGACAGTTGCAATCATACCATCTTTAATACCTGTTAAATAGGGATTTGTCGCTAATTTAGCAAATATTGGAGCAACTTTATCTTCCATAAATGACATAAATTTCTTCATATTTCTTCATCCTCTCCTCTGAATTTGTTATTCAGATCCTTTCTTAACTCCATATTATCATAATAATGTTTTAAAGCAAAGGATATAATGTTTAATTATTTAGATTATATTGTTAATACATTATTATCATATTTATATTCAACAATATTTTCTATACTGAAAAATTGATGAATTTCTCTTTGAAAAAAAGTTGAATGAGTAATTTATCAAAAAATAAAGAGGAATAGGATAAGTCAAAAGTTTATATTTATTATGCTATATGTTAGAACATTTCCTTTAGCAGTTATACACCATACCAGGATTATTAATTAATGATAGATATCTTTCTATATATTCATTATGAATGCA
>OGRG01002359.1_pt1 | contig 10879 bp, 7 predicted proteins | sample 1553501 | NCBI WGS metagenome assembly OGRG01 (sample SAMEA2580018, study PRJEB22360) | human gut metagenome | biome: human gut; feature: human-associated habitat; material: faeces | place: Denmark | collected 2008/2010 | reverse complement strand
TAAAAGAAGTAGCTGCCGGAAGGCCGGTTGCCTTTTTAAGCTCTGATACCAGTTGCCATCCATTAAAAGCATCTAAAAAATTAATATAACCTGGTCGTCCGCATAAAACTTTGATCGGCAGTTCACTTCCATCATTCATATAAATTCTTGACGGTTTCTGATTCGGGTTACATCCATATTTCAGTTCTAATTCGTTCATTCTTCTTCTCCATTCTTTCGTGATCTGATCTGTCTGGTTACCGTTCTTTCTATTTCTGATTTTTATTTACGATCTTTGTCTCGTACTTACCTGTCTCAATATCAATATAACGTACAAAAAGAGAAACTTTATTTTCCTGATTCAAACTGTTCCAGAGAAGTTCTGTAAATTCTTCCATACTGTCAGGTACCTGGATCAGCTTCGGCTCTCCTTCAAAACTTGGGAGTGGATCACTATCGCACATATAAGTATGGATAAAATGTCCCTCTCCTGCTGCCGGGTTCTCATAGGCAAATGTATAGCGGTTGCAGCTCTCCGGGTTGCCATTATTACTCTTCAAGATGGACATTGCGTAATTGTATCTTCCATTTTCAATGTGCATCACACCTGAAATACGTGGTGTATAATTTGGAGCATCCGGTTCAAATTCCCTGCTTCTGAGAGACTGCTCAAATGTAAGCTGTCTATCCATTCCTTCGTAGATCGTATCCGTCTGGTCTCCGTTGGTCACGATCGTCTTATTCCCAAGAACTCTTACAGGTGCATAAATGATCAGACTCGGGTCAGTCAGCTTTGACGGATCAAACGCCTGTGTATGAATCCCTTCTCCCTCTTCCACAAATACGCGATTCCGGCTATTTTCACTCCGTCCCATAATGAAATAGGCAGTGACAGCCTTTTTTCCATCAGGGGTCTTTCCGATAATGATCCCTCTTCCCGGATAAGAATTGTTCTTCAGTTCCTGCTCGATCGACAGCATCTTCATTCGTCTTTTCTCCTTTCAGTTTCCAGTAAAAACTTCTCCTAAATTTACATTCAGGAGAAGTATATCATGTGCATTATATTTTCGCAAGATTTGATGTAAGCAGCCTGGACAGCTCTGCTGCCGAAATTCCAAGAACATACTGCATTTCACTGTACAGGGCATGCTCCAGCAGCATCTGATATTTCTTGTCCATACTTGTCATACTGCCACGCCGCTTTGTCCTTGTATAGAGAGTTCTCAGGACTCTCACCCAGTTCTCCGGTTTAAAATCCGAAATACAATCTTTATACTCCTGTTCCCGGAACTTTTCATTTTTTACGCTCAGCACTTCGATCTTATCTACGCAGTCCAGTAAATGCTTTGCCTCTTCAAAGCTCACCGGCCGACGGATATTTTTTTCATCATCTGTAGGTACATAAGCCTTATCCTTTGCATTTTCTATGGACTGTAACGTATAATACTTCTTTTTACTGTCCGCAAATGAAAAATCCAGCGTACCAATTTCTTCCACTTTGTACATTCCTCTGCATTTATAAACTACCGCATCTCCTCTGCTGAGCATTTCATATCCTCCTTTTCCTGAATCTTATGATGTCAGGGTCAAAAGGTCTGAAACCACGTGTGCTTGCACACTGGTGGTAGAATGACCTTGAGACCCGCCCCGATATGAGCATAAAAGTGGGGCGTAAGCACCATGATATGCGAATAGCGGGTAGGATTGTGGGAGTGCGTAGCACGAAACAATCCGTTGGCATCATTGTTGGGGGCTTTTGACCCCAACATCATCTTATACTTCAATTATTGCCAATAATACAGAGACTTTTCATTCAAATTCTCTATTAACAGACTATCTTTGTATATTTTATCATTATTTCAGGTTAAATTTAAGGATTTTTCTAATTTTCAAACATTTTCGTCATTTTTCTACAATTAACTCATATTTGCATTTGTGCAATTTTAAAAGATTTTGGTCGTCCACTGGCTCATATCCCAGACTTCATCCACCACATCCTCATAAAACTCCGGTTCATGACAGATCAGAAGGATGCTTCCCCGGTATTCCTGCAAAGCTTTCTTCAGAGAATCTTTTGCATCAACATCCAGATGGTTTGTCGGTTCATCCAGCAGAAGAAGATTCGTATCCCGGTTCAAAAGCTTGCACAGGCGTACCTTTGCCTGCTCGCCACCACTCAGGACCCTGACCTGACTTTCTATGTGCTTTGTCGTCAGTCCACATTTTGCCAGTGCAGAGCGGATTTCATACTGGGTACAGGACGGAAACTCCTGCCACAGCTCTTCTATACATGTATTTTTATTTTCACCTTTTACTTCCTGTTCAAAGTAACCGATCTCCAGATTATCTCCAAGTTCACAGTTCCCTTCCAGTGCCGGGATCAGCCCCAGGATACTTTTCAGCAATGTCGTTTTCCCGATTCCGTTCGTTCCAACCAGTGCGACCTTCTGTCCTCGTTCCATAGAGAAATTCAGAGGTTTTGACAGCGGCTCGTCATATCCCGTCACAAGATCCTTTGTCTCAAAGAGCATTTTTCCCGGCGTTCTTCCATACCGGAAATGAAATTCCGGCTTTGGCCGTTCTCCTGCCAGTTCGATCAGATCCATCTTGTCCAGCTTTTTCTGTCTGGACATCGCCATATTTCTTGTAGAAACTCTCGCTTTATTTCTTGCCACGAAATCTTTCAGTTCACTGATCTCCTGCTGTTGTCTGCGGTATGCTGCCTCCAGTTGTGCTTTTTTCACAGCATAAACTTCCTGGAAATGATCATAATCGCCCACATAACGGTTCAATTCCTGATTTTCCATATGATAAATGATATTAACCACTTCATTTAGGAACGGAATATCATGTGAAATCAGGATAAATGCATTTTCATAATCTAAAAGATATCTTTTCAGCCATGCAATATGCTCTTCATCCAGATAATTCGTTGGCTCGTCCAGCAAAAGAATGTCCGGCTTTTCCAACAGGAGTTTTGCCAGCAGTACTTTGGTTCGCTGTCCACCACTCAGATCAGTTACATCCCGGTCCAGGCCAAGATCAAGAAGTCCTAAGGCTCTTGCAACCTCTTCCACTTTTGCATCAATGGTATAAAAATCATGCAACGTCAGCTCATCCTGTATCGTTCCCAGTTCTTCCATCAGAAGATTCATTTCTTCCTCATCTGCAGTTCCTAACAGATCGCAGATCTCGTTCATTCTTATTTCTTTTTGCAGAAGCGGGTCAAAAGCTGATTTCAGAACTTCCCTGATCGTCATCCCCTGCTTTAACACGGCATGCTGATCCAGATACCCTGCATGGACATTCTTCGACCACTCTACCTTTCCCTCATCCGGCATAAGCTTTCCCGTGACAATATTCATAAAAGTGGACTTTCCTTCTCCATTTGCTCCGACCAGCCCGATATGCTCTCCCTTCAACAGACGGAATGACACGTCTGTGAAGATTGCCCTGTCTCCAAAACCGTGCGTCAGATGTTCAACATTTAGTATACTCATTCAAGACTCCCTTCTATTTTCTTCTTTCATTATTTACAGACTAATTTTCCCATTTCTGCACCGCATCATTTCATATTGCAATGCCAGCTTTTTCTCCAAACTCATTTTGGCTTCATCTCTCTTTAAAATTTCTGTATCGTACTGCAGGATTTCTCCAAGATCTGCGATGATCCATTCATTTGCCCGAACCACTCTTCCATTGAGAACAATCCCTTCTTCACCGCACCATTCCCCGGAAACTATTTCGCCAATATGATCGACTACTTCCTCGTCAGATTCTACATAATGCGGTTCATATTCAAGCCCTAAGTTCTTATTCACTTGAACAATCATATCATCTACCTGCTGAAGTGTTGCAATCTGTGGATCATCACTTTCCAGCGGAATCAGAGCCGGATGCAGTTTATCTGGATAACTCTGATTTTTGAATACCTGACAATACTGTTCGTAACATTCCCTGATGTCATCTATATTTTTGCCACCTTCTGTTGCAAGACTCCAGCCCTCTGCCCGGACATACGCCATCCAGCGATCATGCTCCAGACTATAACAGGTTTTTCTTATATTTTCGGTTCTTTCTTCATAGTTTACCGGATGGACAAATTTTTGAAACAGTTTCTTTTCGCACTCATTTTCAGGTACTCTTATAATTCCAAGTCCCATTTCCCAAAGCTTTGAACTAATATGCATTCCACCTGCAATACTCGACCTGCGATTATACTGTCTGCTATAATAACCTTTTATTACTTCTCTTCGAGTTTCCCGGGTATCTTCTTTCTTCAGTCTGCAGTAATGTGCATGAATACCCAGTCCAAGATATTCGATCAATAATGCTTCACTGCCTTGCTGACTTTGATAGATTCCACCATTTCCGAAAGGTACAATATCATAATAATATTTTTCTTTTGTCCTGGTTGTCTCATTCAGATTCCGGATTGCTTCTCTTTTCTTTCTACTCTCCACATAAACGCTGATCACCGGCTGAACCTTTTTATATCTGCGATAAAAATATCCTCGAAGGGCCAGTGCCGCCCTGAGACTTTTTTCATCTTCACCAAGAGATACCATACAATAGTTGATATCTTTCAGTTCATTCAGATACAGCTCTATTTTTTTACTGAAAATATTTCCCTTATGGATGTCAATCTGATAATCAGAATCTTCCTGCAGCAGTTCCGGGCATCTTGCACTGAATGATTTTCTCCGAAGATTTCCTTTCAGATCAATCATATAAATCTCAAGATCCAAACCCTTCATCTGTCCCATCCATACCGTAGCTTTTAAAAATTCTGTACCGATTTTCCCGCCTCCGACGATCAGAACGGACAACTTTCCATTTTCCTCTGTACTGTTCTGATTTGCATAGAGTGGATAACGATATAACTGCTCATAGACAGAATCCCTGATCTCATCGATCAAAATTACTCTGAGATTTCTTTTATCTTTTGCATCCAGCAAAATTTCCTTTTCATCTCCTGAAGCAAAGCAGTAAATGGTAATATTCTGTTCCGTAGCCCTATATTTTTTGAGATTCTTTTCGGTCATCCGGTCAATCATTGCTAACGTGCAATCCAGGTTTTTTTCTTCGTCATCCGAGATCTGAAAATAGGTAAGATACCTTTTTTTATTCTTCAAATGCAACCGGGAGGCCTCCTGTGGGACAAGAATCGCACCGATCACTCTTGCCTTTTCTTCCAGCTCTACATTTTCATCATCTTTGGCATTTGAATTACAAAATAAAATCGCAGATTTCTTTTTTTCATCCTTTTCCACGAGATTTGTGGCAACTTCAAGTGACTTCTCTGTTAGATCTGAAAAGATGTAAAGATTTTTTCTGCTACTGAAAAAAATTCTCAGCCTCTCAAAAAAGTTAGAAAAATACCGCAGCACTACGCTCAATGTAAAGACCGGGCCAAGCAAATATAATATGCATACGACAATTTTATAAGGAATGTAAATACTCCCAAGAGCATCTTGCTGCAAGACATCCAGAATATCCGACGTTCCCGTATCAATCACAAACATTCTGATGCTCTGTGAAATGCTCATCGCCAGTGCAAATCCATCCTTTTCAGTCAGATGCATGACCGGAAAGCAGATGGATACTGCAGACAGGAAAACTCCACCGCCTAAATATCTCACTCCGCCTTTTCCATGATATCGCTTATAAAAGAACATCACTGCCCCTGCTGCCAGAAAGATCAGTGACATTGCAAAGCAAATTTTCCAGATCATCTCTTTTTCCTCATTCTCTCTTTTATTCCGAAATAAAGTAGCGGTTTTTATCTGCATCACTCAGACTTTTACCGGCCATTTCTTTCTCCGCACGCTTCCTCAATTCACTGAAACTATAAAATGGGCTATACCATCCCTCACCGGAAGCCACACAAATTTCTTTGCCCGTATAATCCGCATACCCTGCCGGAATATATGCATACTTATAAAATTTTCCTTCTTTATCAATCGAATACAGCATCAGTTCGGAAGTATAAAATCCCTCATCACCAAGTGTATATCCATAAAATCCGACTCCGAAATACCATCCACTTCCATTTGTATATAAACTTTCAATTGATGTTTTACTGTCGTATTCTTCCTTCATCAGTATTTTTCCTTCGGAAATATCCCACAATGTAATCATTTCTGAGTCATCATATGTGACCAGATACTGATCATTTGCACAGAATCCCATCTGGATCTTTTTATAATTTCCACACTTGAGTGTCTGGGCTTCTGTTCCTTTTTCCAGATCAAATACATGAATCATTCCATCCTGAGTATAAGTTGCCAGCAAATTCTTTTCTGCACCGATCGACATACTATTCCTCTTATCTCTCGCATCTAAAACCAGAAGTTCTGTCTGTCCGTCATAAGACTCCCATTTTTCCTTTTCCACATTCCAGACTTTCAGGCAATATGTATCATCCTTATTATCTATGTAAAAAAGCACATACCTGTCGTCTGCGGTTATAGAAACCCAATTAACCCCCCGACCCTCTTCTGTCACTTGATGGGACTTTGCCTTTTTGCTAAACTGAATCCCTTTTTCTGTCAGACTTCCCGTCATGAAACTTATTTCTTTATTAGCTGCCGTAAAATCTTCATTACCATACATGACTGCAAGACCTTTATTTCCAACCTCTACTGCTGATACAGAATCAAACTGATTTTCGACCTCGTCTTCCGTCTGCTCGGAACAGATTTTTCCACTGTTAAGATCTGCTGTCACATATTTGGATTCACACCTTTTTCCCAACTCATTGCTTTCATATTTTTCTATTACTTTAAACGACAGCCCCGGATTTCCATCTATATCAGAGAATTTCACTTCCGAAATCATTCCGCCTGCGGTCTTACACTCATACTGAAAAATAAGATCCGATGTCCCTGTTCTGTATACTCTGACTCCTTCTTTTAAATCTGTCTGCAAACCGTTATATTCAATGATGCGATAATTTTGTTCTTTTCCCTTCTGATCTGTCCATGTAGTGTATTTCACAGAATCCACATCATTTTCTTTTTCCAGATTTACCGACTTCATCTGTTGATCTGTCTGCTTTTCCCCAAAAACAAGCCTTTTTCCAGATTTCATTGTCCAGATGACCTGCTGATGCTCCGGACTGAATGTGAAATCTAATATTTTTCCTGAAACACTGCCGACTTCCATATTGGCTGACATATCTTCGACTGTTCCAATCATCACACTTCCATCTGACAGACCCACGAGCAATCTTCTCTTATCTGCCTGGACAACATTTACAATATCTTCCCGGAAGATTCCTTCCCGTATTACAGTACCGTTCTCTGCATCAATGAGCTGAATCCTGTCTTTCACACTGACAACCAGCACTTTTTTAAGTTCCCCATTAATTTCCATGTCCCGAAGCAAAAGCGTTTCCGGTATGGTATAACCCGAAACAGTATACGGCACACTACTCCACTGCTTTTTTCCCTCCTCTGTATCATATAAAGTAATCCAGTACTTTGCCTGGACAGCACTCATTCCAACATTATCAATTACCTCATCCTCATTGATGCATTCCATATGCAGCACAGCCATCTGGTTTTCACTTACTGCACATATCTTTTTCGCTTTTTCTGTTGCGACCCGAGATTTTTCTCCTGTAGAAATCTGGATTTTCAACACACTCTCTTTGCCTTCTGATGCAGAAGGCTCAGCATATTCCAATTCTTTTCCAAACGCAAGAAATACATTTTCTGCCTTTTCATCAAACGCAATCGCATTCGCCTGATCTGAACTATATTTCTCCTGGTCATACTGACTCTGGAGCTGACATTCTCCACTCTCCAGGTCATACACCCACAAATAGTGTCCGTTGGCAATCGCCAGATTCGTTCCCGATACAGTGCAGCATGCCCCGTCCCGATCCCGTTCGGACAAGAAATCTTCTTCGGCGTCATTTTTCATCTCTCTTATCAGTTGCTGCTTTTTCCAGTCAATATAAAAAATGCCTTTCTTTGTAATCAATACTGCCTTCTCGTCTTTTACAGGAAGAATCTTCCGAAATCCATTCGTCTCTTTTGTCTCCCATTCACCCGGAGCAATCTTCCAGATACAGCTTCCATCCTCTACATTCAGCACATAGGCATTGCCAAGCTGATCCACACAGAAATAAGTTTGTCCGTCCTCACTCAGCATTCCCGAACTCTGTGACTGTGAAGAATAAGTATTTCCACTCATTTCATATTTATACAACGGTTTGTAATTGAGGTGCTCCTCATGCTCGTAAGAATGCAGTGCTTCATTCAATGCATACATCTGCTCTTCTGCTACCGGTTCATCTGAATCGGAGTCTTCAGGCACAACTGCAAGTGCTGTCAGCAGGGCATTTTCTCTGTCTCCTCCATCTAAAAGATCGGTTGAAATCTGTGAAAGATATCTGGCCTGATTTCTTCTGGATTCCTGATAACGTTCATTGATCTTTGCGGACTGGTGAAATGCATATATCGTAAAAACCACTGCCACACCGGCAACACCACCCAGAACCGCCATCATTCTGTGAAGTGCATATTCCCTGTGCCGCTGTCGCAATGTATCATAAGTACACCCCAGCATCTTTGCCAGAATCCTGAGGCTTTCCTGCTCGATCTTCTTTTTGATCTCACTCTTATCTTTCCCCCTGATATCTGCAGCCATCGGTTCAATTTTGACCTTTACCGTCTGCTCCGTTCCATCTTCCGATTCTACCTTTCTTTCTTCATAACAGAGAACTTCCGGAAATACTTTCTCCGGTTCTCCCTCTAACAAAACGGTCAGAACCTGCTCTTTGCTATGACTTTTCAGGAATGTCTCCACTTCTCTTTGAACCCACTCTGATTTGATCGAATTGGGGGAACACATCAGGATCAAAAATTCTGACTGATCCAGTGCTTCCTGAATATTACTGGCAAGGTTAAAAGAAATCGGCATTTCCTCCCGATCCCGAAATACTCTTTCAATCTTCTTTTTTCCCGAACTCTGCTGTATTCTTTTGGGAATATGATAATGTTCTAATGTCTTATGAAGCTGTTCTGCCGCAAAAGCATCCTTTTCATTATGACTATAGCTGATAAACGCGTCATATGTATACTTCTTCATAAATATCTCCCTTCAGATATGCCCATATCTTTTATAGCCCGTCAGCCATTGCTACTCTTCAATGTCTTCTTTTCCAAGCTTTTTGATCAGTTCTTCATACTTTAACTGATATGCAATCAGACGCGGGATGTATTCCGGCGGTGTCCTTTTTCCTTTTTCCCAGTCCTCTACTGTCCGTACCGGAATCCCCAGATGATCCGAAAATGCCTTTCTCGTCATTCCGGTCTTATCTCTCAATCCTTTAATAATCTCTGCTGCCTCCATATCCTATGCCTCCCTTTTCTTTTAAGAATATCATATTCCCCCACTAAATGTAAAACCCTGTGCTATTTCCTTTGAATAATTTTCTGAATTTTCTGATTTTTAAGCTTTTTTCTCCAAAAATTCTAACGTGATTTTTTCAAAAAAGGGGTTGCATTTTTCTGATAGTCTGATATAATAACCTTGTTGCGTCGGACAAGACAAGACGAAATAAACTAAGATGATGCGGAATGGTGTAATTGGCAGCACAGCAGACTCTGACTCTGTTAGTAGGGGTTCAAGTCCCTTTTCCGTAGCTGGGAATTTGCAGTTGCAAGTTCCCTATTTTATCGGAGTGTGGCTCAGCTTGGTAGAGCGCTACGTTCGGGACGTAGAGGTCGCAGGTTCGAATCCTGTCACTCCGATGTCAAAGGATTACAGATTTCTGTAGTCCTTTTTCTTTGCTCCGAAACATTCAGCAGATTTCTCCCGTCCCTATGACAAATTTTTAATCCATCTTTTTCGTCTGCCTGGTAAATCTCATCTCATACGAGCCTGCAGGGGTATGTGCAACAAAAAGAAGTATCTTTCAGAACTTTTTGCATCCTGAAAGATACTTCTCTTTTTCTCTTTTTATTCTTCCCATACTCCGTCAAAAACTACTTTCGCCGGACCAGTCATAAAGACTTTATTTTTCTCACGATCCCACTCAATTTCCAGATCTCCTCCGAGAAGCTTTACTGTAACTTTCTCTTCTGTCAACCCGTTCAGAATACAGGCAACGGCTGTTGCACAGGCTCCGGTTCCGCATGCCAGTGTCTCTCCTGATCCGCGTTCCCACACCCGCATCTTTATCGTGTGGTCATCGATTACCTCAACAAACTCTGTGTTAATCCGGTCCGGAAATAGCTCGTGGTTTTCAAAAGATGGTCCAATTTTTTCCAAATCTAAATCATCAATTCCCTCTGTAAAAATCACACAATGCGGATTTCCCATTGAAACACAAGTGGCTTCATACTCTTTTCCGTCAACCACAAGTTTTCTAGCAACAAATGTATCGCCATCTGCTGATACCGGAATCTTTGCAGGTTCCAATACCGCCTGTCCCATATTTACCGTTATGTAAGTAACCAATCCGTTTTCCACGGTAAGTTTTAATGCTTTTATGCCGCTCTTTGTTTCAATCGTAATCTCATCTGAATGAACTATTCCATGCTCATACGCATACTTTGCGACACAGCGAATCCCGTTTCCACACATCGCACCTTCCGAGCCGTCTGCATTATACATAATCATACGACAGTCCGCAGTTTTAGACGGTGCAATCAGAATCAAGCCATCGGAGCCAATTCCAAAATGTCTGTCGCTCACAAAAACCGCCAGTTTGGATGCATCGTCTACCTGTTCTGTAAATAAATTTACATAAACATAATCATTGCCGGTTCCGTGCATTTTCGTAAAATGTAATTTACTCACACAACTCCTCCTTTATTCTTCAATGAAAATATCTACATTGCAGTTAGACAAAAATGTCTGGTTCAGTTCCAAATCATAATCTAAC
>OGRG01002358.1_pt1 | contig 10884 bp, 10 predicted proteins | sample 1553501 | NCBI WGS metagenome assembly OGRG01 (sample SAMEA2580018, study PRJEB22360) | human gut metagenome | biome: human gut; feature: human-associated habitat; material: faeces | place: Denmark | collected 2008/2010 | reverse complement strand
CGCCATTTTTGAAACAGAGCGCTGAGGTGATCCGGATGATAACCGAACCGCCCGGCGGCCATGGCCACGGTGATGCGTCCGTTGACAATGGACAATGGCAGCAGCTGGTTGCGACGGCACAGGTCGTCCGGCACCATGCTGATGACTTCTTTGTCTACTTGGTATTCGTTGAGGTCTACGAACGGCAGACTCATGCCTTGAGCTAGCGCCATAGCATATTCGCGTTCGGTGTTTTCGTCCATGCCTTCGGTGGATGTGGGCATGGCGGGAAAGTCGCTAGTGGCGTCGCTGGGTGCAGCGGCATGGCGTGGCTGGCTCGGCGTGAAAATCTGGTTGATTTCTCCTGTGACCGGGGAGTTCAAATCCATGCGCTCCGAGAAATCGCTCGGCGTGTCGTCGTTTCGATTGCGCTTGAGGAAAGGGAAACGGCTTCCCGAACCGGCGTCGCTCATAATGACCTCCTGGACCATGCGCCGGAACGCACGGTATGACTTATGACTCTTTGCAAACACAGGTGTTTGCGGGCCTGAGAATGTTCAGTTGTTCATGGTCATGTGAGCTAACGATTGCAGTGTTGTGCACTACTACTCGCATAGTTTAGCGGCTTTGTGACTGAAACGCCAATTGTCATGTGGTGTTTGGAAGGGTGTGAAAACGTTGGCAGGGAATCGTGATACAGTACAGATATTCATGCACCGCCTTTTCTGCGGTGATTTTCCTGTTGCCTCCGATGATGGGGTGATACTGCATGAAGGAGCTGCTCATGGAGCACAGCTGGCGTAGGGCGGTAAATGATGCCGCGACAGGGCTTGCAATACATAACGTCAAACGATTGCCGAAACGTGGCGAGTCGGGTTTCACATTGGTTGAGGTATTGGTGGCGATTGTGGTGCTGAGCATCACAGGTCTTGCCGCCGCACAGTTCGCGATTACTGCGATTCGTACTTCTTATGCCCAGCAGCAGCGTTCAGCAGCCATTGCTTTGGGTAGTGATGGTATCGAACGCATGCGCGCACAGATAGCGGATCATACTTCTGCGTCATCCTCCTATTACACGGATTTGCTGCCTGGCATGGGTGTGGATGATGTGAAGAAAGCACATGCGAATCTCACGGCAGTGGGGGCCATCACCTCGCAATTCTCGGATTTGGAGGCTACGGCCGGATGCCGATACGAGCAAGTACATTCAGCCGGTGCGCACTACCACGGGCAAAGACGCCAAACATACTACATATACGGTGAACACCGTGATTGAGAAGTGCTATCGGGAAAGCGGCACCATGGATTGTAGAACCGCTTCGGAACTGGGTATTGACGGGCATGCGTTCATTAGCGGTCTTGACGGTACTCCTGACGCCTCGCTGCGATCCAGCATCCTGAGTCAGGACAACATTCCTACTAAGGGATTCACCTTTATGGCGAAAACGTATATGCCGATGGTACGCGTGGTGGTAGGCGTCACCTGGTCGGACAATATTGGCGCAGACAAAACGGCCGTGTATACCACCAATGAACTGCTGAATGTGATCGGGGCCTGAAGGAGCGGGACGGCTTATGGAAGAGAAGAACTCTGGATTCAGTCTGAATCGCCGATTATTACGTGCGCTCCGTAGGCGTGCTCGTGGTGAAGGCGGCGTTACCCTGGTGGAGATGATGGTTTCATTGTTTATTTTTGCCATTGTTTCCACCATGTTCACGGTGTCGATCGTACAATATTTGCATTCCACCACAGCCGATGCTATCCGCACCAGATCGGCTACGGAAATAGCTACATCGGTGCAGGCTCTGGACCGATATGTTCGCAATGCCGAAGGTGTGGAAGAGGCTGCCAGTGGTGACAGGTTGACTTTGGTGACCACTGATGCCGATGGGATTCGGCAATGCGCTGTGATTGAGTACACAGAGGCCACGTGGTCCGGCGGGCGAGTTGATGATTATGGTTCCGTCGTGGTAAAAACCAGACCATATGCAACCGGTGCGGGGGGAGCGTGGAGCGAGCATGCGGTGTTGACGGCGGTGATGAACAACAGTACCGCTTCAACGTCCGATGATTCGCTGTTCAAAAACAAACTGTTCAGCATGGATGGCGGTACGCGCGTGGTGCGGTATTCGCCGGTGACGGGTTCGTATGTGGGTGGCAAGCCGGTCACCTCGAACACATTGACATCGTTTACAGCTCGCAATGTGGGTTCGAGTGCTTCGGTCGACTTCAGTCAATGTCGTTGAATGACGGTGTCTGTAAGGGCTCTCCCTTGTGGGGGAGCCCTTTTTCTATACTTTCAAATACCCCCGACGCGCCCGGGGGGAAATGGTTTTTTGATGAATTTTCGTCAAAACATGCTGAAAATATTTTCTGAAACACTATTGAAAATATAACTATTCCGGGGCAAACGTTTCAGACGAAGAGATACACCGGTAGACCGACGGACTCAACGCATGTTACGGAATCGGACGGTGGTGATTGTGTGAAGAGGGGTTATGCAATCGTATTGAAAGAGTTTGATTCGGGGTTGTGATGAAAACGGTGGATGAAACATCATTGGTGCGATTGATGCACTGCATCTGGTACTGCAAACGATGTCAATACGACTACGCTGAGAGTTGTTGGTTATGTGAGCCAGCCACCCCCACAAGGGGAAATAACGCAAAGAAGAATCGCTGTGGACCATCCGAAGTTGGACGGTCCCACGGTATGTCCTTCCAATTGGAAAGAAGGGTTCATTATGAAGAGCGTACGCAATGCGCTGAATCGCCGCGCCAAGGGCGAGAAGGGCTTCACCCTCGTCGAACTGCTCGTGGTCGTCATCATCATCGGCATCCTGTCCGCCGTGGCAGTCCCGATCTACCTGAACCAGCGCAAGGCCGCGTGGAACTCCACCATCCAGTCCGACGTCAAGAACGCCAGCCTCGTGGTCGAAACCGCCATGACCGCCAACAACGGGAAGTTCGACAATGGTTGGGCGGGCACCTATTCGCCCGGTAAGGCAAAGTTGGGAACTTCCGATCAGGAAATTACGGTTTCCAAGGATGTCAAGATTGTCATCGCAGAGGGCGCTGACTCGAATAACTACACCATCACCGGTACGGATAGCAATAGCGGCACCAAGCAGTACACGTATGACTCCGCTAATGGCGCGATTTCTGAATCAGCCAAGGCAGCTGCTCCTGCTAAGCCGTGAGGCATATCGCTAATTGCCTGAATTGAATGTCGGGGACATCGTCCGTCCCCGACATTCGCATATCAATCGCACGTCACCATTCATCATCGATATTCATTCGGGGGAACCATGGCCGGCAATGACGCACAAGTGCAATTCCAACAGAACGGCGGCACGCGCAAATGGCGCTACCAGGGCGTCTCATTCGACGGCCAGCGTAAAGAGAAAGGCGTGGTCGAAGCGCAGACGCGCGACCAGGCCATCGAGCGCATCAAAAAACTTGGACTGTATCCGACCGACCTGACCGACACGGCCGCCGGCACCGGTCTCAACGCGGAGATCAACATCAAGGCGTTCGAGAAATATCCACGCAAAAAAGACTCCGCCGTAACGGCGCGGCAGCTCGCCACCATGGTGGCGGCTGGCGTCTCGCTGATCCGAGCCTTGAACATCGTCACCGAACAAATCGAGAACGTGAAACTCCGCAAGGCAGTGCAGGCCTGCGTGGCGCAAGTGGAAGGCGGCTCGTCCTTCTCCGAAGCCATGTCGGCGGATCCCGATTCCCTGTTCCCGCCGATCATGGTCAACATGGTTCGTGCCGGCGAGACCGGCGGCTTCCTAGACAAATCGCTGCTCACCGTGGCGGACAGCTTCGAAGCGGATGTGAGGCTCCAAGGGCAGATCAAAAGCGCCATGGCCTATCCGGTCGTGGTACTGGGCATCGCCCTGATCTTGGTGATGGTGATGCTGCTTACCATCGTGCCGATGTTCGCCAGCATGTACGATTCCATGAATGCCCAGTTGCCATTCGTGACCCAGATCCTGGTGGACCTCGGCAAAGTGATGCCCTACGTGCTTCCGGTGCTGATTGTGGCCGTCGTGGCGCTGGCCATGTTCTGGAAGCGCAACCGTAACAAAGACATCATCCGCACCTGGTGGGATCCGTTCACACTCAAGGCACCGGTGTTCGGCAAGCTGGACACCAACGTGGCCCTGGCCCGCTTTTGCAATAATTTCTCTTCCATGCTCGCTTCCGGTGTGCCAATTCTCCAGGCACTTGATATCGTCGGATCGACGTCGGGCAACTATGTGATCGATTCGTCTTCGAAGCGTGTGGGCCGTTTGGTGGAACGTGGCTACCGTCTGGCCGACAGCATGAGCACCGAAAAGATCTTCCCGAACATGCTGGTGCAGATGGTGTCCATCGGCGAGGACTCCGGCGCCATCGACAAAATGCTGTCCAGCGCGGGCCGAGCGTATGACGAAGAGGCCCAATCCATGGCCAAACAGCTCACCTCGTTGCTGGAACCACTGATGATTCTGTTCCTCGGCGTGGTGGTCGGCTTCATGGTGGTGGCATTGTATATGCCGATGTTCTCCATGTTCGACGCCATCAATGGTCAGGCCTGACCTGATATCCGAGTACCCGAGCGAAACATACCTTTATATATAGGAGCAAGCATGAAACAGACCGGATTGTGGTCCAGACTCAACCGCAGGTACCGTGCGGCATTACGCGAACGCATGGGGGAGCACGGCGCCGCCATGATGCTGGCCATTCTGTTCGTGATGGTGGTGCTCACCACATCCGCTCTGGTCATGACTACCCTGCTTGCCCAGGCGATTCCTTACAAGAACAATAAGGAAAACTCCCAAGCCAACTATGCGGCCGAATCCGGCCTTGAAGTCGGCTTGAGCTATATCAATGAGACTCTGGCGAAGTTGCAAGGTTCTACGAGTCTTGATGATTTGCAGAAGGTGTTGCCTGCTGTTGATGCTGATATGAACGACAGTTCCAAGGATGGTGAATTTGTCAAATATGATGGCGCATCCGTATTGTTGAATCATGTTGCTTTGAATAAGACGGTAAAAACATCGGATACGGCTTCATATACGCCGGATGACCTGTCCTATCGTGTGCGCATCAATTTCTACGACACCAATCCGGATGACGCATCGGCGGAGATGATCGGCTCTCCATCCGATCTGAAAAGCCTCCAGTACGCCGAAGTCGTGGCCACGGGCTTCATCAACCGCTATAAGGATGGCCGTACGACGGGCAACGCCCAAAAACCGCAGGCCATGAAACGCGCTATATGCAAGATCGAAGCCAAAACGGACTCCACCACCACGAACCATTCCAGCACCCTGGGCGTCGGTGGCCGCATGGGCATGGGTTTTTATGCCGCGGCGCCCTACAACAGGCTCGATTCGCAGTTCGTATGGGTACCCGTGGATTATGATGGCGTGTCCATCGGATCCGATCCAACCGGCGAAGTTAAATTCTCCGGCACGGTGGATTCCGGACACACCAATACCAGCCAGCTGTCCGATGGCACTGCGACGTTGAATCCAGTGAACCGCACCTGCATGCTGGCCACCACCATTCCGGTTACCAACGAGAAGAAAAGCATTGCCGAGAACCTCGATTTAAGCAAATCGCCTCAAGCCGGTTCTGGGCTGGTGGTACTGCCCGCCGCATACAACGCGGGAGGTGACACCTACCAATATACTGAGGAATGCCGTGCTGACGGTGCGTACTCCTCATTGAACACGTGGGTGTACTACAAGGACAATTCCATCCGTCTGGCCTCGAATATGGGATTGTGCGTCACCGGCGTGAGCATCGATGACACCGACGGCAAGACTCCGGCCACCTTGCAGCCATGCGGCACATCATACGGAGTCCACTTCCAGGGCGATTATTATACGGATCCGAATAAGGTTGCGCAGCAGACGGAGAAGAACGACCCGAACAGTCTGCTCAACAAATACCAGAAATGGAACTTCTACAACGGGTTCATCAACGCCGGATACTGGAACGAGCTGACGGGCGATGTCAGTGCGCAAGCAGCGTCATATGATTCCGCTCTGCCTGAAAGCAAGGGATATGCCGTAGCCGGCGTGCAGAGCGGCAAAAAGACCAAGTTCCAACGTCTGGAAGTCACCCATTACGGCGGTAGCCCTGGAAGTGGGTCCCCCATCAGGGGGGTAGCCCAAAAGACAGTGGCGATCCGCATTTTGCGGGCGGCAATATCAAAGCCACCCCCTACAGTCAGGCGTATATGGTGTCGCAATGGACCTATAACTTCAGCGATTCCTACTTTTCGAACGGTGCCGACATGCAGGATGCCACCGCATCCTTCAGCCAAGCAGGCGAAGCGGGATACGGCACCAATCAGATGGTGAACTCCGCATCCGGATTCTGCATGGTGATGGACGGCAACGACGTATACGCCGACACCTGCGACGTGCATAGTGCGGACTTCGACGCGAAATGCTACCAGAAGACGATCATGGGGCAAGGCAGCGATTTCATCTCGACCTCTCACTGTTCGACCGCCGACAAGGAGAACTTCAACTTCATATCCGACCGCGTCTCCTATACCGAAGATGCCAGCGCCGATGGCACTGGCATCGACACCACCATAGCCCTGCACGACACCAACGGCAACACGAAGTACCTGCATGTTTCCGGCAGTAAGGTGTCGTTGACCGATAATCCAAGTGACGCCACAAAGTTCCGCCGATATAACGAGCACAACACCTCGAAAGCGGTGAGTTACGGCGGCAAGACGCAGTATCCATGGGCTGGCACTTTCCAAACCAGCGAAGGCATGTGCCTGACGGAAATCTATCCGGGAGACTATGTGGAAAGCAATGGGAAGAAAGACCGTCAATACAATCGCTCAGACGGTCATTCCATGCTGAAAATGGTTTCATGCGGAACCGATCGTGACGTGCGTGGGCGACTGGTGAAATCGCAGGCATGGAACGCTTCAGTGAATTATGGTGATGCCGGATCGGCCGGTAGCATTACTTGGACAACGACAACGACCACCGTATCTATCCCTACCAGTACCTATTTCTCAGCGGTTGTGGACTCCACCGTCACATCCAGAAAGTGGTGAACGGCATGGATATAGTGAATGATGTTCCTACCGTGGTGATACTGCTGGTGGCCTCGCTGATCATCGGCTGTATCTTCGGATCTTTCCTGAATGTAGTGATATGGCGCGTGCCGAACCACATAAGCATCACCAATCCGAAACGTAGCTTTTGTCCGAAATGCGAATCGCCAATCGCTTGGTATGACAATATTCCCATCTTTTCCTGGTTGGCACTCGGCGCGAAATGCCGACACTGCAAAGAACCGATTGCCGCACGATATCCGCTGGTCGAATCGCTTGGCGGACTGTCCTTCCTTGCCGTAACCGCAGGTGGACTGTTCGGCGCATACCCGTTATGGGCACTACCCGTGCTGTACGTGTTCGCATGCGTGTCCATCGTCATAGCGTTCATCGACTTGGACCACCATCTCATCCTCAACGTAGTGCTACTGCCGACGCTTATCGCAACGGTGTTGCTGCTGGTTGTGGCATCGTTTGGCATAGGGGAGTGGAATCGTCTTGGTCGCGGAGCGCTCTGCGCGCTGATTCTCTTCGTGTTCTATTTCGTACTCTCACTCATCTGGAAAGGTGGCATGGGAGACGGCGACATCAAACTCGCGTTCATTCTCGGATTGCTGCTTGGCTGGCTTGGCTGGCCGCAATTCATCATTGGATCGTTCGCCGCGTTCTTCATCGGCGGTGCCATCAGCTTGGTATTGCTGGCCAGCAAAAAGGTCGACCTTCATGGAGGCATCCCCTTTGGGCCATCCATGCTGCTCGGCGCATGGCTTGGCATTTTCGCCGGCGTACCAATCGCCACACTATACCTGCAACTCACCGGACTTGCGTAACGCATCCGCATACAAGACCCATATATATAAGGAGAGACCATGAGAGCAATAACGGCGCTGTCGATTGCGAGCGACGCCATACGAGCGGCGGTCATAGCCGACCCCTATACGGATTCGCCGACCATCAAACACTTCCAGGCGCTTCCGCTGCCCGTTGGAGCTGTGGTGGATGGCGAAGTGGTGGACGCCGAAGTGGTCACCGGTCTACTGAAAACGTTGGTGCAACGCTTCAAGTTCCCGCGTGAGAACACCATACTCGTTTATTCGAGCCGTCGTATGGTGTTCCGTGAGGCGGACTTCCCCTACATGTCCCTAGCTGATTTACGCTCAACCCTGCCATTCCAGGCCAAAGGCATGATTCCATTGCCCATTGAGGAATCCGAACTTGACTTCGTGCCGTTGTCTGTAGTGGATGACGAGCAGAACGGCAAGCAGCTTCATGGCATTCTCGTAGCCACTCTGCGCGGTGGTCTGGAAAAAACTGCGTATACCGCAGAAGAAGCGGGTTTCGTGATCACCTCCATCGACGCCGGTCCGTTCGCGTTGGCCCGCCTGTTCAGCGACACCAACCAGGCGCAGACCGAAGCGGTGGTCAACATCAACGGCAACTGCACCGACGTGATCGTGCTCAATAACGGAAAACCCGCCTATATGCGCGTCGTGCCGTCCGGTGCCGACGACGTGTCCGACGCCATCGCCAATGCGCTGAGCATCTCCTTCGAAGACGCGGAACGCATCAAAAACCAGATTGGTCTGCAAAATGTGACCGGTGACGAACGTCTCGAAAAAGCCGAGGAAGTCATTCGTGAAACCACGGCGCAGCTCATCGTCGGTATTCGCAATACGTTGAACATGTACGACGTCGACCATGCGGACAGCACCATCAGCGGCATCATCCTCACCGGTACGGGTGCGCGACTCATTGGTCTGCCCCCAGTGTTGGCAAGCTCCATCAACAAGATGGTGCGCATTGGCGATCCGTTCATCCGCTTCAAGCTGTCCAAGGAAGTCGAACGTCAGAACATTGTGGCGCACGCGGTCGATTTAGGCGGGGTGCTGGGACTGGTCATCGGAAAGAAGCCGAGGTGAGTGTGATTATGAAACTTGATATGAAATCCAAGAAAAACAAGGCCAACTCCCACCGTGGACGTGGCAAGGAAATCGCCTATCCGGACACTTCGGACGGTCAGAAGGGCACCCTGCTATCCATGAACGTCTCCGATATCAGCAATGCGTTGAAGGCGGGCGGTATCGGCAAGCGTAGCACCGCGCCGGAAAACCCAGCCGACTGGACCATGCGCGCTAACCTGATTCCGCGTTCCATCGTCGGATTGAATCGCGATCGAGCCATCAAATACCTGTTAACGTATGTGCTGATCGGCGTGCTCATTGTATCTTTGGTGGTCAGCGTGTTCATGTTCGCCCAATCCACATGGGCGGACCATCGTGTGGAAGTGGCTCAACAGAAGACCATTTCCCTGCAAAAGGAGAAAGCGCAGTTCAAGGATGTCGAAGACACGTTGAATTCGCTGGACGATGCGCAGAAGGCGAAGATTGCCATGCTGTATGACGAAATGGACTGGATGAAGGTCGCCGATTCGCTGAACAGCTCGCTTCCGGAAGGCGGCCAGTATACGAATCTGGAACTCAAAAGCTTCCAGATCGCTTCATCGAACAATTCGTCCTCATCCTCCGACAATACGTCCACTGTGTGGTCTGGTAACGGCGTGATTTCCGCGGACTTCACCATCGAATCGCCGAATTTCTACTCGGCCAAGGACTTTATCAACAATTTCGCCTCGATCCCCACGTACAAGACGGGTTATGTGAGCTCTATTACCAAGAATGACAGTGAAGGTGGCACCACCTACACGTATACCGGAACGATTTCACTGGTGATGGACGGCAACACCACTTCGCGAAGCGACAACTCAGCAGGCGCGACCCAGGCCAACCGTGATTTGCTCGCCAAGCTGCGCGCAAGCCTCGACAAGGCTGCGTCCGGACAGTCTGATGCTTCTGCCAACCAGTCGACTGACACCTCATCCGATGCCAGCGGATCGTCCAACTGATAAGCAGGAGGAAACATGAACAAGCATAAAATCGCATGGATCGCACTGGCCGTCGGCATCGTAGTGGTGCTGATGTTGACATGGCTTGTAGGCGTATCTCCGCGTCTTACACACATTAAGGAAGCCGACGCGCAGACTGCGCAGATCGAAGAAAGCAACAAGAAAACGCGTGACCAGATTGAAACGCTGCGTATGGCGAGCGAGACGATCGGCCTGCAGAAGGATCGTTTGCGTCAGCTGCAGCGCCAGATTCCTGACGGCTATAACCAAAACGAATTCATCGATTCGTTGAATGCCGCTGCTGATGGTGCGGGCGTCTCCATCCAGTCTGTGACCTTCGATGAGGCCACCACCGCTGAAGTGCCGTCCGAAATGCAGGGAACCATCAAAGCCGGCCGGCTTGTGCAGGTTCCGGTGAGCATTACTGCGAATGGCAGCTATGATGCAATGCGTGGCTTCGTTCAGGCCGTGCAGGGCATCAACCGTATTGCCGTTCCTGAAGATGTGACGTACACCCTTGATAAGGGCGGCGACGCCACCAAGAACAACGTGACCATCAATTGTAAAATCTGGTCGCTGCTGCTTAACAATGACACCGTCGAAGACGAGAACGTTACCAAGCAGTGACAAACAATACATAAAGAACGATTCTCTCCTTATCCATTACATGGGGCCTTCCGCATTCGCGGGAAGCCCCTTATGTATCTTCACATATTCTTATGTGTTTTCATTCGGTTCTTGCATCAATTTGCCGTTCATCCCCATCGGAAATCACGTAACTTGCCATGCCGTGAAACTGTCAGGCAAAACTGTCAGCATGTGACGGTAGGCTTTGCGCTTGTAAAGACCCCAAACCATTCAATCCAGAAGGTGCATTGTGGCTGTATCCAAACTCGATGAAGTCGTATCCCTT
>OGRG01002355.1_pt1 | contig 10894 bp, 8 predicted proteins | sample 1553501 | NCBI WGS metagenome assembly OGRG01 (sample SAMEA2580018, study PRJEB22360) | human gut metagenome | biome: human gut; feature: human-associated habitat; material: faeces | place: Denmark | collected 2008/2010 | reverse complement strand
AATGCCTCCGTTAAACGGCATCCAGTAGGTTACCGGCTGTTCATAGGAATAGGTTCCGTCTGGTTTCTTGGTGCCACGTAACACATCCGGGCTCTTCTTATAGTACAAGGTGAAGATTCCAGGAGGTGTTTTTCTCTTGGGATCACTTGCAAGTCCGGATACGATATCTGATTCAAAGATCACATTTCCATCCTGATAATACCACATATACTGTTCTGTAAGGTCCACTTCAATGTAGGTATTTCCCAGATCATTCACACCATAAGAATTGGCTCTCATGGAATAAACCGGCTCTCTGGTCGTCTGAGCTCCGGACTGGATCTCCTGGGTAAGCTGTGCCACCTCTCCGTCCTGATCGATCTTCCAGCCATATGCAGAACCGGAAACCGAAACAGTTCTTCCGCTTGTTGTCTGGAACTGACGCTCTGTACCTACTGTATCATGATCCGCTGCAAGCTGTGCCACATAATCCACGATATGCTGTTTGAAGGATGCATCATCCTGGATCAGCTGGCCCTTTTCGTCAAACTGCAGCCAGTTCTTGATGGTGCTTCCATCAAGTGTTACTGTCTCATCTCCAAATGTGTAGGTGATGCTTGCCCTCGCAAAGTTATTATATGCATCCACCGTTGCCTGCAGATCTGCACTGTCGCTGGTCACATCTGCTTTCACATAAGCATCCGGGTTACTGCCAAGATCTACTTCCCCGTCATCGCTGCTGATAGCATCACTGATCATCTGATAGGCTTCTTTTACCTTCAGTTCACTTCCCACTGTCTCCGGCACGATCGTAAACTCGGAATCATTAAAGCTTACGTACGCATTCTCCGGTGCTACCTGATTCTCTTTCTGGGCACAGTTCAGTGCTTTCACTTCTGACTCCAGCTTTGACTTGTCAAAAGCTGTCTGCTCACTGGCTGTGTAAGTCGTCTTTTCAAAAAATCCTCTCACCCATTCATAGGGCTTCTGCGCTTTCAAAAGCTTCAGAACTTCACCACTGGATATATAACGATAACTGATATCCGTTCCTTCTATAGTCTGCGGTTCCTGATCTCTGGCCTTTACCTGGATGGAATAGCCTTCCATTTTTTTTGCGATCTCCTGCTCAACCTCATATGCAGTCCTGTTGGAGCTGTCGATCCCGTTAATCGTTGTGCCCTCAAAGAAATGACTGGTGTAATAATAAGATACTCCTGCATATGCACAGCCTGCCACTACCAAAACCATGGCGGCGATCATTCCGGTCACCTTCAGTGCCTTATGCTTTTTCTTTTCGGGTATAACGATAGGTTCAAATTCAGATTCATCGATAGGTACGTAGGTGATCTTCCTTGGCCTTGCTGATTTCGAAGGTCTTGCCGACTTGTGAGCAGCTGATCTGTTATTTTTATTTTCAGGCTGAGGCTCTCCTGCAGTATCACTGACGATTTTTGCCATGGCATCATTGATCCTGTCCTCGATATCCCTCTTTTCATCGTTGCTCATATTTATTCACCTCTATGTTCATGTGCCTTCAAAAAAGGCATCTTTCCATTGATACTTTCTGGTCTTACTCACCAGCTTTTTCATTATATCATACTTTCCGGAAATTGCATCTCATTTCACGGTTTTTTTATAACTTATTTGTACCGTACAGCTTCCGCGCCATATCTTTCATAACATAGACGTACATTACCCAAAGGAGCACTGACGCAAAGATCCAGGCCACCGGACTTGCAAGACAGGTACCGATATAGCTACTTTTTCCGGCTGCAATGGTAGCGGTGATCCCTCTTCCTGCAAGCTCAGCTACACCGGCCATCATAGGAAGAAGACCATATCCCATTCCCTGGATCCCGTTTCGCAGTACATTGACAAAATACAGAGGAATAAAAAACAGTGCCACACATTTTACATAGATTGCTACCATAGGAAGCACTTCTTCAATGTTATCTGAGATAAACAGATATGCGAAATATTTTCCCGCAAAGAACAGAAAACTGCCAACAACAACAGAATATACAATTCCTATAAAATGCGAAGCCCGGAAGCCTTCCCGCACTCTCTCAAGCTTTCCGGCTCCGATATTCTGTGCATTGTAGGTAGCGCTGGCAGTTCCCTGTGCCACATATGCCTGGGTGAAGATCTGCTCGATCTTACTTCCTGCTGTAAACGCCGCCACCGCATAAGAGCCAAGCATATTTAAGGCTGACTGTACCATCATGGTTCCGATCGCCGTAATGGAATACTGCAGTCCCATTGGGATTCCCACACCGATCTGCTTGGCTGCGAGGTTACGTCTAAAATACCAGTCTTCTTTTTTCATACGGAGCTCCGGCACAAACTTCCAGATATATACCAGACATAAGACTCCTGAAACTCCCTGGGAAATAATGGTAGCCCAGGCTGCTCCAGGTGCTCCCAGCTTAAACACGATGATAAATACAAGGTCAAGCACAATATTCAGCATTGCAGATAAGATCAGAAAATACAGTGGTACCTTACTGTTTCCCAGTGCACGGAGGATACTGGCCAGGATATTATATAATGCCTGGGCAAAAATCCCTCCGCAGATGATCATAACGTAAGCATATGCATCCTTGAAAATATCATCCGGCGTATGCATAAATTTCAGAAGTGCATGCATACCTGTCATGCTGACTGCTGTCATCACTGCCGAGACCAGCGCTGTCAGGATCAGTGCATTTCCCACGGTCTGACGCATCTCATCCATTTTTCCCGCACCGTACTTCTGTGCAGTCAGTACGGTAAAACCGGCAGTAAGTCCCAGAAGAAAGCCTATGATCAAAAAGATGATAGTTCCTGTTGAGCCAACTGCCGCCAGTGCCTTTGTTCCTACAAATTTTCCTACAACCACCGCATCTACCATATTGTAGAACTGCTGAAATACATTACCAATAAATACCGGGATCGTAAATCCCAGGAGCACTTTTACCGGTTTTCCCTGTGTCATGTCTGTTTTCATGAAATCTTTTTTCCCCCCATTTAATTTGATCGTTCATAAACTTTGTGCTGCTTTTTGTTATTCTTTTTATTATTCTTTCTGTAACTTTACAGTTGCTCAAAAGTTACCTGTTTTTATGTATCAGAGGGATTATAGTTGAAATGGAATGATTTTACAAGATGATTTTGAAAATTTTTTTCATGTGTGGAAACAGAAACAATCGGATGAAAAAATCCCGGCAGATCCGTAAAAATCTGCCGGGATTCCGTGAAGCTTATTTATTTCTCAACAAGAAGAGACTCTCCTGTCATTTCCTTCGGCTGCTCCATGCCCATAAGCTGGATCAGTGTCGGAACGATGTCTGCAAGGCATCCGTTCTCACGAAGTGTGTATTTCGGATCTGCGTTTACCAGGATAAACGGAACCGGGTTGGTTGTATGAGCTGTCCATGGCTCACCTGTCTCATAGTTTACAAGCTGCTCTGCGTTACCGTGGTCAGCACAGATAAAGAGCTGTCCGTCAACCTCTTTGATTGCCTCTACAGCCTTACCAACACACTCATCAACAGTCTCAACAGCCTTGATTGCAGCTGCCTCAACACCTGTATGACCAACCATATCCGGGTTTGCAAAGTTGATGATAATCACATCATATTTGTCAGATTTGATTGCATCAACAAGTTTCTCGCAAACTTCCGGTGCGCTCATCTCCGGCTGCATATCATAGGTCGGAACCTTCGGGGATTTTACAAGGATTCGATCCTCTCCCTTGTTCGGCTCCTCAACGCCACCGTTGAAGAAGAATGTAACGTGTGCATATTTCTCTGTCTCAGCGATACGTGCCTGTGTCATATCATGAGCTGCAAGGTACTCACCGAATGTATTGTGAAGAAGAACTTTGTGGAATGCTACCAGTTTGTTCTGGATGGTATCGTCATACTCTGTGAAGCATACGAATGTGGTATCCAGTCTCTTAGCTCTCTCAAAGCCTTTGAAATCATCATCACAGAAAGCTCTTGTGATCTCTCTTGCACGGTCCGGACGGAAGTTGAAGAATACAACGGAATCCTTATCGGAAATCGTTGCAACCGGTTTGCCGTCTTTCTCGATAACTGTCGGAAGTACGAACTCATCTGTCTTGTCATCGTCATAGGAAGCCTGAACTGCTGCTGCAGCGTCTGTTCCCTTTACGCCTTCGCCCTGTGTAAGTGCTTTGTATGCAAGCTCAACACGATCCCAGCGGTTATCACGGTCCATTGCATAGTAACGTCCGGAGATCACACCGATCTCACCAACACCGATCTCTTTCATCTTGGCTTCCAGCTGCTCTACGAACTCTTTACCGGATGCAGGCGGTGTGTCACGTCCATCCAGGAAGCAGTGTACGTAAACTTTCTTGAGACCTTCTCTCTTGGCCATCTCGAGAAGTCCGTAAAGATGTGTGTTGTGGCTGTGTACACCACCGTCAGAAAGAAGTCCCATGAAATGGATTGCGGAATCGTTCTCTTTTGCGTTCTTCATAGCAGCAAGAAGCGCCTCGTTCTTGAAGAAATCTCCGTCCTGGATCTCTTTTGTGATTCTTGTAAGCTCCTGGTATACGATACGGCCTGCGCCCATATTCATATGACCAACCTCGGAGTTACCCATCTGTCCGTCCGGAAGACCTACAGCAAGACCGCTGGCATTACCTTTTACAAACGGATAATCTTTCATAAGTCCGTCCATAACCGGTGTCTTCGCCTCATATACAGCATTTCCGTCATGTCTGTCATTGAGTCCGTATCCATCAAGGATCATTAAAACTGTTGGTTTTTTACTCATAATTTTCCCCTTCTTATCTTTGATCGAAGTTCCAGCCGGCGTAAGTTTCCGGAAATCCTGAAATGTCCTGCGCCATCTGGGATTCTTTTGTTTTCCATTTTATATAGTACCAAAATCCAGGAATTTTGCAACGCTTTTTTTATTTCTCATATACACGGATCATAGAAGAAATCTTTCTTACAGAGGCACTGTTCTCCAGCTCTTCCTTAACCTTAAAGAAAGCGCCCTCGCTTACAAGTTTGGTGATCACAACAACCTCTGCGGTATCCGGTCTCTTGCTTTCTTTCTGCATGATCTGTGCCACGCTTGCCTGATATTTTGCAAAATGCTCCAGGATTTCAGCCAGCACACCGCAGCGGTCCTCTACCTGCAGGCGGAGGAAATAACGGTTATGGGTATCTGCCATATTTTTTACCGGAAGTGTCTTATAGCAGGTGCAGCCTACTCTTCCGCAGCAATCTGCCTTCATATTACGGACTACCTCAAATACATCACCGGCAACCGCACTTGCTGTAGGAAGCTCACCTGCTCCACGTCCGTAGAACATGGTATCTCCTACTGCATCTCCGTGTACAAAAACCGCATTATAAGAATCATTGACGGATGCAAGGGGATGCTCTGCCGGGATCAGCATCGGGCAGACATATGCCTCAACGCCGTCCTCCTGACAGCGTGCAACACCCAGAAGCTTGATCTCGCAGCCCATTTCTTTTGCGTAACGGATATCCTTTGCCGTGATCTTTGTGATTCCTTCTATATGAACATTATCAAGGGTAACTCTGGAATTAAAGGCAACTGATGCAAGGATGGCAACCTTTCTTCCAGCATCAATTCCCTCGATATCTGCAGTAGGATCTGCCTCTGCATATCCAAGTTCTGTAGCAAGAGCAAGAGCATCTGAAAATTCCATTCCCTCCTGGGACATCTTGGTAAGGATAAAGTTCGTAGTTCCGTTTACGATTCCCATAACTTCCGTTACATGGTTGGCCTCAAGACTGTTCTTCAACGGGCTGATGATCGGGATTCCTCCGGCAACTGCTGCCTCAAACAGAAAATCCTTCTGCGCTGCCCTGGCAGTTTCCAGGATCTCTTTTCCGTGGACTGCGATCAGATCCTTGTTTGCAGTTACAACGTTCTTGCCGGCTTTCAGTGCTGCAAGGATATAAGTACGTGCCGGCTCGATCCCGCCGATCAGCTCGATCACAATATCAATGGAAGGATCTCCCTCAATATCTGCCCAGTCTGTTGTAAGAACAGAAGGATCGTCTACCTTCCCGGACGCTTTCTCAAGGTTACGCACCAGGATCTTTGTGATCTTTACCTGGCATCCAAGCTTGGCTGTCATTTCCTGCTCCTGGCTTTTGATCACTTTATATACACCGGTTCCTACTGTTCCGAGACCAAGAAGGGCCGCATTTACGACTTTTTCGTTCATTTTCTGATGTCCCCTTTCCGTTTTTTCCAATTTTTATCAAAGTAACTCCTATGTTATGGCAGAAAACGCTTTTTGTCAAGTTCCGGCAGAGGAAGTAATTCCAGCCAGCTGCCAAAAAGTCCGGTGATCAGTTCCTGCACCATAGCTTTTGACTGTGGATCCAGTTTATCCAGCTGGCGCACCATGGCAGCCAGACTTTTCAGACCACCTTCCTGGATTTGGGAAATGGTATCTGCTCCGGTTGCTTCCAACACAGAAAAGAGTTCCCCGATGAGATGCTCTCTCTGTTTTTCATCCATATGGTCGATCCATTTATGAAGACTTCGATCTGACGCCGCAGCTCTTCTTGTCAAACTTTCTTTCTCTATAAAGGATGGCCCCATTACCTCCCAGGTAAAAGCATCATGCTGCAGGATCCCCTTCTGTGTACTGGCTACGATCCGCGGATCTTTCTGGTGGCTGAGCAGCATACCGATCACAGATGCCTCGGGAATGATACGAGTGACTTTTGGCAAAACCCTTTCCACTCTTCCGGGACTGAAAAATCCTTCCGGGAAACCCGGGCCATCATTATCATAGACAGAAAGAAGCTTTTCCTGCAGGATGTCACTGCACTGCATCGCTGCATACATAGCCAGATTTCCTCCTTTGGAATGACCGCCGATCCGCAGCATGGACTGTATATAAGTTCCATGCGTTTCCAGATATCCCAACGCCTTTCTGTGCGAAGGAACAACTCCGTTGCTTAAGTTAAAATCCTCCTTCCATCCCACAATGGTATCATCGGTTCCCCGAAAGGAAATATATGTGGTTCCATCATCCAGTCCTATAGTCACTGCCGCAAACTGCTGAGCCTGACTGGAAAGGATTTCATTGACAAAGCCTCCTACTGTACATTTCCGGAATCTCTCCGCACAGGCCATTTTTTCAAGGAGCACCGGTGTATTCTGCAGAAAGGCGCTTTCTGCTTTCAGATCCTTCTTCATTTCCCGTCTGGAAAAAGCCGCAAAGAGTTCTTCTACAGAAAGAGTATTTCCGTTTTTTACTTCTGCCCTCTCATCCAGATCAAGATAGGAAAAACACGCCAGTATCAGATTGTCAACTTCATTAAAGGGTGACTGTTCAAAGGTAAGATCTCCTCTCCAGTCAAGATAATCCAGAATATTCCCCATAAAATCCTCCGCAAATGATCATATAAGCGTCTTACGCACAGCTGCAGGCTTTCTTTCTATTATAATACGTAACGGCTGCATCACAGCACAGCCATCTGATGCGTTTCTGCCGTTATCAGATAACCGTTTTCTGAAACGACATACCCTGCCAGATATTTATTGTTATCATACCATAAATCCTGATCATTTGCTCCTTTCATCCATTTTTTTTCTGAGATAAAGGATGTAATGAATGCAGCCGCAGGTAAAAGCTGGAAACAGTATCGACAGGCCTGCTGCTGACATCATATAGATCACTGCCCCTTTTCCGTCATCCGGTGTTCCTGCCACAAAGCAGTAGAACATGGTAGCTGAAAAATACAGTGTGATCACCACTGAAATTAAGATTTTAAAAAACTTCCTCATTGCTTCTCCTTTCTGTAGTGTCGATATAAGGACACTGTTGTGATTTCAATTTTACCTTCATAATAAGATTAATTCAAGGATGAATCGGACAGGATATATATATGATAAAATATGACAGATTTTGGGTCACGATGAAGGAGCGTGGGATCACTCAGTATGATCTTTATGAACATTACCAGATCACCCGTTCACTTCTGGACAGACTTCGAAAAAATAAAAATGTTGAAATTTATACCATAGACAGGCTGTGTTCCATTCTCCACTGCGAGATTGAGGACATTGTGGAACACGTTCCCGAGCCTGACGAAAGGAACGAACATACAGAAAAAGCTTCAGAGAAAAACAATCCTTACTCTGAAGATAAGAAAAACTCTCTCTGACTGTGATCAGATGCAGCTTTTTTGTTGGCTGTGCTATCCGTGTCAGGGAGAGTTTTTCTGGTTTTTTTATAAAAAGATATAAAAAAAAGGGGCCGAAGCCCCTTTTTAAGTGAATCTTATTTGTAGTTTACGATCTTTCCGAAATCTGGTTTCAGGGAAGCGCCGCCTACAAGACCGCCGTCGATGTCAGCCTGAGCGAATAAGTCAGGAGCTGTTGCAGCGTTTACAGATCCGCCGTACTGGATACGGATCTCTGCTGCTGTAGCGTCATCATAGATCTCAGCGATGCATTTACGGATATCAGCGCAAACCTCCTGAGCCTGCTCTGTTGTAGCTGTCTTACCTGTTCCGATAGCCCAGATCGGCTCGTAAGCGATAACTGCTGTCTTAGCCTGATCAGCTGTAACACCCTGGAATCCAACCTTAACCTGCTGACGGATGAAGTCCATTGTTACGCCCTGCTCTCTCTGAGTAAGTGTCTCACCGCAGCACATGATCGGTGTGATACCATGCTCGAAAGCTTTAAGCATTTTTTTGTTAACGTCTTCGTTTGTCTCACCGAAGTATTCTCTTCTCTCGGAATGTCCAAGTACTACGTACTTAACGCCTGCGTCTACGAGCATAGCAGGAGCGATCTCGCCTGTATAAGCACCTTTCTCCTCGAAGTACATGTTCTCAGCACCAACCTGGATGTTTGTTCCTTTAGCTGCCTCAACAACAGGAATGATGTCGATAGCCGGTACGCAGAATACTACATCAACTTCGTCGTTAACAACAAGCGGTTTTAAAGTCTCAACCAGCTTTACAGCCTCGCTTGGTGTCATGTTCATTTTCCAGTTTCCAGCAATGATTTTCTTTCTTGCCATGGTTTTATCTCCTTTTTTGTGTTCTTGGAACACTTTATTTTTTATCAGTCTTTATCGTTAGCTGCTGCTACACCCGGAAGCTCTTTTCCCTCAAGAAACTCAAGAGAAGCACCGCCGCCTGTGGAGATGTGTGTCATCTTGTCGCCATATCCGAGGATATTTACAGCTGCTGCAGAATCACCGCCACCGATGATCGTTGTTGCATCTGTCTCAGCAAGAGCTTTGGCAACTGCTTCTGTACCATGAGCGAAGTTCGGCATCTCGAAGCATCCCATCGGTCCGTTCCATACAACAGTCTTGGCATCTTTTACAGCGTCTGCAAAAAGCTTCTCAGTCTCCGGTCCGATATCCATTCCTTCCCATCCGTCCGGAATCTCACCACGTTTTACAACCTGGATGTTGCAGTCATTGGAGAAGTTATCACCGATTCTGTTATCTACAGGAAGAAGAAGCTTCACGCCCTTCTCCTCTGCTTTCTTCATCATGTCAAGAGCATACTGAAGGTAATCATCCTCGCAGAGGGATGTTCCGATATGTCCGCCCATAGCCTTGGAGAATGTATAGGACATACCACCACCGATGATCAGTGTATCTACCTTGTCAAGAAGGTTGTTAATTACAGAGATCTTGCTGGAAACCTTAGCACCGCCAAGAATTGCTACGAATGGTCTCTCCGGATTGTTTACAGCGTTTCCAAGGAAATCGATTTCTTTCTGCATCAGATATCCTACAACTGCTGTTTTTACATATTTGGTAACACCTACGTTGGAGCAGTGAGCTCTGTGAGCAGTTCCGAATGCATCATTTACAAATACATCACAGAGGGAAGCAAGATCTTCGCTGAACTTGTCTTCGTTCTTTGTCTCTTCTGCACGATAACGTGTGTTCTCAAGAAGAACTACATCGCCATCTTTCATCTCTGCTACAGCAGCTTTTGCGTTCGGTCCTACTACCTCAGGATCTGCTGCAAATTTTACTTCCTGGCCAAGAAGCTCAGAAAGACGAACTGCTACAGGTGCAAGAGAAAGCTCCGGTTTCGGCTCTCCCTTCGGTTTTCCAAGGTGGGAGCAAAGGATAACCTTTCCGCCGTCTGCGATCAGTTTCTTGATTGTAGGAAGAGCAGCTACAAGACGGTTCTCATCTGTGATCTTTCCATCCTGAAGCGGAACATTGAAGTCGCATCTTACAAGTACTTTCTGTCCTTTTACATTGATATCGTCAACACTTTTTTTGTTCAGCATCTCTATATCTCCTTAACTTTTATTTCTGCAAAAGCAGATGAATAAGGGCGAGCGGTATTGTTGTCCGCTCTGTTAACAGTCATTCCTCAGACATTTTTTTGTTTGGTCTTTTGGAAAAAAAGGGCCCGGTCCTCTTCAGACCGGACCCTTTCTGAGTCTATTCTTCTACACCCGTTCGCAGAAAATTAAGCGTTCAGAAGTTTTCCGAAGTGCTTGATTGTACGAACCATCTGGCTTGTGTAGGAGTTCTCGTTGTCATACCAGGAAACTACCTGAACCTCTGTTGTGCCATTCTCAAGTGGAAGTACCATTGTCTGAGTAGCATCGAAGAGGGAACCAAATCTCATACCAACGATATCGCTGGATACGATCTCATCCTCGTTGTATCCGAAGGACTCATTGGAAGCTGCTTTCATAGCTGCGTTGATCTGCTCTTTAGTAACGTTTCCTTCAACTACTGCTGTAAGGATTGTTGTAGAACCTGTTGGGGTAGGTACACGCTGTGCAGAACCGATAAGTTTGCCGTTAAGCTCTGGGATAACAAGTCCGATAGCTTTAGCAGCACCTGTGCTGTTCGGAACGATGTTAACTGCAGCTGCACGGGATCTTCTCAGATCGCCTTTTCTCTGCG
>OGRG01002354.1_pt1 | contig 10896 bp, 9 predicted proteins | sample 1553501 | NCBI WGS metagenome assembly OGRG01 (sample SAMEA2580018, study PRJEB22360) | human gut metagenome | biome: human gut; feature: human-associated habitat; material: faeces | place: Denmark | collected 2008/2010 | reverse complement strand
TAGCCCTTTGGAGGGCTAATAATAAACCACCAGTTGAACTGGTGGTTGCTAACTTAGAACGAATAAATAACGAAGGAGGAGACGTATGACCAGCAAGCAGAGAGCATACCTGAAAGGCCTTGCCATGACCATGGAACCGATCCTGCAGGTAGGAAAAAGCAGCATCACGCCGGAGCATACCGCTGCTGTAGCAGAGGCACTTGAGGCGAGAGAACTAATTAAAATCAATGTACTGCAGAACTGCCTCGATGATCCAAGAGAGATCGCAGAAGTTCTGGCAGAACGCACCAATTCCCAGGTCGTACAGGTGATCGGCAAAAAGATCGTGCTGTACAAAGAGGGCAAAAAAGAGAAAAAGAAAATTCAGCTTCCGAAATAATCCGCAGGAAAGAACCGCCGGGACCGGAGCATACCGCTGCAGTTCCGGCGCTTTTTGAGGAAAACGTATGGAAAAGAAAAACAGAAAAATTGGCATTATGGGAGGCACATTCGATCCCATTCATATCGGTCATCTGATCCTTGGCGAGGCGGCGTACGAGCAGTTCGGGCTTGATGAAGTCTGGTTTCTTCCGGCCGGAAATCCGCCACATAAGCGGAATCGGGCGGGACAGGCAAAGGATGCACAGCGTGTCGAGATGGTGCGCCGTGCCATCGCATCCAATCCGCATTTTGTGCTCTGCACCAAAGAGATGAAAGATGAGGGCTATACCTACAGTTATCGGACGCTTGAGGCGATGCGGAAGGAACATCCGGGCACGGAGTTTTACTTTATCATTGGAGCGGATTCCCTGTTCTATTTTGATGAGTGGAAAAATCCAGAGCGGATCTGCGCCGCGGCAAAGATCCTTGTGGCGACCAGGGATCGGGCAAAAGAGGAAGAGCTTCTGGCCTGTATGGAACGAAATGCAGAAAAACTTCACGGTACCTTTCTGAAACTCGACACACCGAATCTGGATGTTTCTTCCCACGAACTGCGGGAATGGATCCGGGAAGGAAAATCCGTGAAATACTATCTGCCGGATTCTGTGATTTCCTACATTCAGGAGCAGAAAATCTATCAGGATTAGAGGAAGAGCAGGATGGAACAGTACGATTTATGGAAACTGGACAAAAAACTCCAGAAGGAAGTCGATGAAGACCGCTATCATCACACGCTCGGTGTGATGTTTACCGCATCATCCATGGCGATGGTATGGGGCGAGGATCTCGAAAAAGCCCGTGTCGCGGGACTGCTTCACGACTGTGCAAAATGCATTCCGAATAAGAAAAAAATCACCATGTGTGAGAAAAATAAGATTGAAATCACTGAGTTTGAGCGGAACAATCCGTTTTTGATCCATGCCAAGCTCGGTGCATTTCTGGCGAAGGACAAGTATAAGGTGGAAGATCCGGAGATCTTAAGCGCCATCACCTGGCATACGACAGGAAAAGAAGATATGACATTGCTGGAGAAGATCATCTATATCGCAGATTATATCGAGCCGGCACGAAACAAGGCGCCTCATCTTACCCGCCTTCGGAAGCTGGCATTCACCGATATCGACGAATGCATGTATGAAATTTTAAAAGATAGTATGGCGTATCTGTCGGAAAACCCGAAGACGATGGACCCGATGACGGAGCAGGCATATCAGTTCTATGAGGCACTGCACCGGGAACGGACGGCAAAGGAGGAAGCATAAATGAGCGAAGCAAAACAGACTGCAAAACTTGCACTGGAAGCACTGGAAGATAAAAAAGCAATGGATGTCCGCATTCTGGACATTACCCATGTTTCGACTCTGGCAGATTATTTCATGATCGCCAGCGGAAGCAACCGCAACCAGGTACAGGCGATGGCAGACAACGTAGAGGAGGTACTCGGAAAAGCCGGCGTACATCCAAAACAGATCGAAGGCTATCAGACCGCAAACTGGATTCTGATGGACTACGGCGATGTTGTCATCCACATCTTTGATGAGGAGAACCGCCTGTTCTACGATCTGGAGAGAATCTGGAGAGACGGTAAAGTCGTAGAAAAAGAAGAGATTATGTAAGTTAGGTGGAAAAAGGCGCAGAAAATCCGGAACCGTGCAGAGAAAGGCGGACGGGTTCTCTGCGCCTTTCTGGTGTTTGGAACGCATATGATAAAGAAACAGGGGGATATCACACGATGAAAAAAATAGAAAGCGGATCGCTTGCTGTGATGCTCGATGAAGAGACGCTGGGACTTAGGATCGAAAAAGACGGCGTTGTCTGGAATACGGATCCGAAAAAGACACCGGAACTGATTTTTGCAGAGGGAACATACCGTTTCCTGGATGCAGAGAAGATTTCCCATGAGATCTATTCCTTCGGCGTCGGATGCGGCATCCGGAGTCGTTATGCGGGATTTGCGGGAACACCGTATGCCTTCGAGACGATTATCTGGATCGAAGCTGTGGATGAAACACTCTGGATGGAGTGGATTCCGCTCTGCGAGGAGGGACGGCATCCGGTAAAGGTGCTGTGGCCGACGGCAATGGAGTTTACAAACGGGCGCGATGACTGGTATACACTCCTTACCGAGGGACAGGGACTTCTGATTCCGAATACCTGGAAGACGGAACTTGGAAAGCTTTCGTTTGACGGCAGATTTGAGACCTCCGGCGGCTATATGCCGTGGTTCGGCCAGGTGAAGGAAAGATGCGGCTATACAGCGATCTGTACAACACCGTGGAACGCCGGTTATCAGGCAGAGCACCCGGCAGGCGGCCCATATACCAGCGTGGGGACATGGCTGGAGCCGAGCCTTGGAACAATGAATTACCGCCGCGTATTCCGTTATACGTTTTTAAATGACTGCGATTATAACGACCTCTGCAAAACATACCGTCAGTATGTACGGGAACAGGGCCATCTGCGCACTTTGAAAGAAAAGGCAGTACAGAATCCGTCCATTCACGATCTTGTGGGAACGTGTTTTGTTCATACGGGAATCAAGACGGTTGTGCAGCCGGAGTCCGGCTTTTTCGATCCGCAGAATCCGGAGAAAAATAACCGCGTAGTGCCGTTTTCCGTGCGCGAACAGCAGATCCGCGAAATTCATGATCTCGGCGTAGAGAAAGTCTATCTTCATCTGGACGGCTGGGCAGAACCGGGGTATGACAACCAGCATCCGGACTACACACCGGCATGCCAAGCGGCCGGCGGATGGGAAGGCATGAAATCGCTTGTCGATACGATGCATGATTTCGGCTACAAATTCGGTATTCACGACCAGTACCGCGATTATTACCATGCAGCGCCGAGCTACGATGAAAATTATGCCTGCCGCCTTCCGGATAGAACGATACCGGGACACAGTTACTGGGCGGGCGGACCGCAGAGCTATCTCTGTGCAACGCAGGCACCGTTCTATGTGAAACGGAATTTTGCCGAGCTGAAGAAAAACGGAATCCGGCTTGACGGTGCATACCTCGATGTGTTTACGTGCAACGAGGGCGACGAGTGCGCAAATCCGGAGCATGTGATGACGAGAAGAGACTGCTATACGTACCGCGGAAACTGCTTCTCCTGGCTGCTATCACAGGGGATTCTCTCAAGCTCCGAGGAAGTCAGCGACTGGGCCGTTCCGTATCTGGTATTCTGCCATTATGCGCCGTACGACTTTATGCTGCGCCCGGCAGAGACACCGAAAAAAGGAATCCCGGTGCCGCTCTTTAATCTTGTGTATCATGACTGCGTAATCGAGCCGTGGATGATGGACCGTGTTTCAAAAGACGAGGACTATATGCTGTATGCGCTTCTTGCAGGCGGTGCACCGTATCTTGTACGGGACGGCGCATATCCGAATACAGATGGTGCATTTGACGGGGAGAAAATCAGTCTGGAAGAGATGACAGAAAGATGCCGCGTTGTAACGGAGCTGCATGAAAAAACGGCACTCCTGGAACTGGTACGCCACGAGTGTATGACGGCGGACGGAAGCGTACAGAAGAGTGAATTTTCCGATGGAACATATGTTATTTGTGACTTTTCAGAGCAGATATATGAAATCGGATACGGGGCATAAAAGAAAAGCGCCACATGTAGATTTTGTTCTTATAAAAATACAAGATTTTGTGGTTTTCCTTGTATTTTTTCAAGTGCATATCTTGCGCGGAAAGCAGAGATTTGTTATATTATCCATGCGGAGGTGTTCATGCCCGGTGCAAAGAAGATGCCGGTGCGTGACGAAACAAAATAACACCAGAAAGGAACAAAGCAAATGAGAGAATTTGAACAGTGGGATGGCTTTACCGGAAGACTCTGGAAAGAAGGCATCGACGTACGTGACTTTATTCAGAACAACTATACCCCATACGATGGAGATGAGAAATTCCTGGAAGGACCGACAGAGGCTACAGACCGTCTGTGGGGCAAATTACAGGAACTCCAGAAAGAAGAGCGTGCAAAAGGCGGCGTTCTGGATATGGAGACAGAAGTTGTAAGCGGAATCACAGCTTACGGCGCAGCATATATCGATGACAGCATGAAAGATCTGGAGCAGGTTGTTGGTCTGCAGACAGATAAACCGCTGAAACGTGCATTTATGCCGTATGGTGGAATTAAAATGGCTGAGCAGTCCTGCGAGACTTACGGCTACAAACCAAGCGAGAAGCTTCATGAAATTTTCACTAAATATCACAAAACACATAACCAGGGTGTATTCGACATCTACACACCAGAGATGATGAAAGCCCGTCACAATAAAATTCTGACCGGTCTGCCGGATACCTATGGCCGTGGCCGTATCGTAGGCGACTATCGTCGTGTTGCTCTGTACGGTATTGATTACCTGATCGAGCGCAAAAAAGCAGATTTCGCTGCAACCAACCGTCAGGGAATGCGTCGTGGTGACTTCCAGTTAAGAGAAGAGATCGCTGACCAGGTCAGAGCACTGCAGGATATGAAAGTTATGGCACAGTCCTATGGCTATGACATTTCCGAGCCGGCTAAGAACGCAAGAGAAGCTGTTCAGTGGCTGTACTTCGGATACCTTGCAGCTATCAAAACTCAGAACGGTGCTGCAATGAGCGTTGGCCGTGTATCTACTTTCCTTGACATCTACATCGAAAGAGATATCGAAAAAGGAATCCTGACCGAGAAAGAGGCTCAGGAGCTGATCGACCATCTGGTAATGAAATGCCGTATGGTTAAATTCGCAAGAATTCCGTCTTACAATCAGCTGTTCTCCGGTGACCCGGTATGGGCTACTCTGGAAGTTGCCGGTATGGGAATCGACGGACGTTCTATCGTTACAAAGAACGATTTCCGTTTCCTGCATACACTGGAAAACATGGGACCGTCCCCAGAGCCGAACCTTACTGTTCTGTACTCTGAGAATCTTCCGGAAGCTTTCAAGAAATATGCAGCTCATATTTCTGTACAGACAAGCTCCATCCAGTATGAGAACGATGATGTAATGCGTCCGGTATGGGGCGATGATTACTCCATCTGCTGCTGTGTATCTGCTACCGAGACCGGTAAGGAGATCCAGTTCTTCGGCGCTCGTGCAAACCTTGCAAAATGCCTTCTGTACGCTATCAACGGCGGTAAAGACGAGAAGACAAAACAGCAGGTTGCTCCGGAATATCAGCCGATCACCAGCGAGTATCTGGACTATGATGAGGTTATGAAGAAATACGACGTTATGATGGACTGGCTGGCTCATCTGTACGTTGGAACTCTGAACATGATCCATTACATGCATGACAAATACTACTATGAAGCAGCAGAGATGGCTCTGATCGACACCGATGTAAGACGTACCTTCGCAACCGGTATCGCAGGATTCTCTCACGTAGTAGACTCCTTAAGTGCAATCAAATACGCTAAAGTTAAAGTTATTCGTGACGAAGAAGGAATGGCTGTTGACTTCGAGACAACCGGTGACTTCCCAAGATACGGTAATGACGATGACAGAGCAGATGAGATCGCTGTATGGCTGCTTCGTACCTTCATGGACAAACTGAAATACTGCCATACCTATCGTGATTCCGAGCCGACTACCTCTATCCTTACCATTACTTCCAACGTTGTATATGGTAAAGCAACTGGTTCTCTGCCGGACGGAAGAAAAGCCGGTGAGCCTCTGTCTCCAGGAGCTAACCCGTCTTACGGCGCAGAGAAGAGCGGACTTCTTGCTTCCCTGAACTCTGTAGCAAAACTGCCGTATGAGGACGCTCTGGACGGAATCTCCAACACCCAGACCATCAACCCGGGCGCACTTGGCCACAACGACGAAGAGCGTACCGAGAACCTGGTACACGTTCTGGACGGATACTTCGAGCAGGGTGCACATCACCTGAACGTAAACGTATTCGGAACCGAAAAACTGATCGACGCAATGGAGCACCCGGAGAAACCGGAGTATGCAAACTTCACAATCCGTGTATCCGGCTATGCAGTTAAATTCATCGACCTGACAAAAGAGCAGCAGATGGACGTAATTGCACGTACCTGCCATGATCATATGTAATTTCTGAAAATGTTATTTCTAAAAGCCCCCGCGGCCGCAGCAATGCGGCTGTGGGGGCTTTTTGTATATCGCTGCTTGAATTCCAGTAAAATCCACTTGATTTAGAGTACATAAAATGAGAAAATTTATCAGATGCAGAACGCTAATTGAAAAACTTTTATCAAGTAATTCATAGCGTAAGTTACGAGTTAATGTTATAATACCAAAGTTAGAATTTCCTAACATAAGAAAAAATGGAGTTTTATTTATGAAAAAGAAAATTGTTGCAGCATTTTGTCTTGCCATGGTGATGACGGTCGGCGGATGTTCCGGTGCGGGGACAGCAGCGCAGCCGGAGAGCAGTGAAAGTCAGACACAGCCGGCGTCTGTTTCGGAGTCTTCGAGCAGTTCTGACGCTTCGGAAGAGAATTCCACGCAGAAATCCGCATCATCCACAGCTTCTTCCGATGCCGCAGATGCATCGAGCAGCCGAGATATTTTTGCGATGGATACGTACATGACGGTCACTGCCTATGGTCCGAATGCAGAAACGGCGGTGGATCAGGCGCAGCAGGAGATTGAGCGGCTGGATGCACTTCTGTCGACCGGAGAGGAGACGAGTGAAGTAGCGCAGATCAATGCAAACGGCGGCGGAACCTTATCGGAGGATACCACCTATCTGCTGGAACGCTCGCTGGATCTGTATGACAGCACAAACGGCGTTTTCGACATCGCAATTTATCCGATCATGGACGCCTGGGGTTTTACAACCGGAAATTATACGATTCCTTCGGATGAGACGATCGAAAGCCTCCTTCCGCTGACCGATGCCAATGACATTCTTTACGACAAGGACAGCGCATCGATCAGCTTTGCCAAGGACGGCATGAAAATCGACTTCGGCGGAATTGCAAAAGGCTATACCTCCGGCAGAATCGCCGATATTTACCGGGAATGCGGTGTGACGAGCGGGCTCATCAACCTCGGTGGAAACGTTCAGGTTGTCGGCACGAAAACGGATGGCAGCAAATGGCGTGTTGCCGTGCAGAGTCCGGAAGCGGAGGATGATTATCTCGGCATTCTCTCGACGGCCGACCGGGCGGTTATTACTTCTGGCGGCTATGAGCGGTATTTCGAACAGGACGGCATGAAATATCATCACATCATCGACCCATCGACCGGTCATCCGGCAAATAACGGTCTGGTGTCGGTGACGATCGTAAGTGCTGACGGAACACTGGCGGATGGCCTTTCTACTTCTCTTTTCATCATGGGGAAGGACAAGGCGGCCGAATACTGGCGTGCACACAGCGATGAATTTGACACCATTCTGGAGGATGAGGACGGCGTTCTGTATGTAACCGAAGGAATTGCTGACGATTTCACATCCGATCACGAGACAAACATTATCAGGAAAGACGGTGATACATAACCATGGGAAAATGGAAAAAACTGACAGCATTTGCACCGGCTCTCGCGGCAGTTATCGTAGCAGCCTGTGCTGGTATTTCGCTGAACGGCTACACTGCACCGGTTTACGCCGTAGAGCAGCCGGAAGCACTGGTGACACCGGAGCCGGAACAGGATACCGATGCAGCGGAAAAGAAAGATGATACAAAAAAGAAGGACGATACCAAAAAGACAACCGATACCGAAGCAGAACTTGTCGCAGCCGTCGGTTCCGGCAGCTTTGAGCTGGCGGACGGAACGTACGAAGGAAGCGGAACAGGTTTTGGCGGTACGATTACAGTCTCTGTCGTATTGAAAGACAAAACGATTCAGTCGATCTCGATTGTAAGCGCTCCCGGCGAGGACGCAGCTTTCCTGAACCGTGCGAAGGGAGTTATCGACCGTATCATCGCGTCCCAGAGTGTGGATGTGGACACGGTTTCCGGTGCAACTTTCAGTTCAAAAGGTATCCTTGCAGCCGTGAAAAATGCACTGACCGGTCAGGAGGACACTTCAGAACCGGCATGCGCATCAGGAGCGGCAGGCGGCGGAGCCTCTGCTGGCGGAACAGTTACGGTATCTAAAATTGAAGAGCCGGCTGCCTACCGGGATGGAACGTATTACGGAACTGGAACGGGATTTGGCGGCACAATGAAAGTCTGTGTTGTTGTCAGCGGCGGAAAAATTGCTTCGATTGTTATTGTGGAAAACAGCGATACGCCAAGCTACCTTTCCAGTGCCTCTTCTCTGATTTCGACGATTATCTCAACACAGAGTACGAATGTGGATACGGTCTCCGGCGCGACATACAGCTCCCGCGGTATTATTGAAGCTGTGCGGAGTGCCTTAAGTCAGGCGGCAGTGAACGGGTCTTCCAGTACAAACGGAGGAAGCCAGGGCAATACAAACAACGGAAACAACAGTCAGAATAACGGCCAGAACAATAACAACTCGTCTGCATCCAAGGGAAGTTTTCCTTATCAGGACGGAATTTATTACGGAACGGCCGCCGGTTTCCAGGGAGACATCAAAGTGGCGGTAGCCCTGCAGGATCAGACGATCAAAGCGGTACTGATTCTGGAAAACGAAGATGACGAGACATTCTTCAACCGTGCCAAAGTCGTAGCGGACCGCATCGTAGACGGACAGAAAACCGATGTGGATCTCGTATCCGGCGCAACGTACAGCTCCCGCGGCATCCAGAACGCAGTAAAACAGGCGCTGGAAAATGCGAAGAAGGCAACAAACGGCGAGACCGTTCCGGATAACGGAACGAGCAGCGGCGGAACCACAACGATTCCGGAAGGAAAATTCCCATACGAGGAAGGCATTTACTACGGAACCGGCGAGGGCTATCTGGGAGACATTACAACGGCAGTTGTCATTCAGGATGAGACGATCAAGGCAATTCTCGTGACCGAGAGTGAAGATGACGAAGCATTCTTAAAACGCGCAAAACAGACAGCAAAGGACGTTGTGAAAAACCAGACACTGGAAGTTGACACCGTTTCCGGCGCAACCTACAGCTCCAGGGGAATTCTTGCGGCAATCGAGGAAGCTTTAAAAGAGGCAGAACGCGTAACTGAGGAAAAGAAAAATCCAACCCCGACACCGACGGAAACACCAACTCCGACCGAAACCCCGGAGCCAACTGAGACGCCAACACCAACCCCGACGGAAACTCCGGAACAAAAGATCTATCAGGACGGCGAATACACAGCGATTGCCGTCTGCGAGCCGGATGAAGATGAAGATTTTACCGCTTATCAGCTTTCTGTGACGGTAACAATTGAAAACGATAAAATCGTAGCGTTAAGCAACATCACCGGTGACGGAGACAGTCAGAATGCCTCCTACATCCGCCGCGCATCCGAAGGAACCTCCAAAATCAAAGGCGTTTCCGCTCAGATTCTGGAAACCGGAACGCTTGAAAACATCGACACCGTTTCCCGTGCAACCTGCTCCTCAAAAGCCATTCTTGAGGCATGCCGGAATGCGCTGGATGCTGCGAAAGTAACGCAATAAAGGGGAAAACAGATGAGACAATTGATTGTTCGTTTTTTGAATGTCGCTGTCATTGCTGCTGTTCTGATCGGCTACAATACCGTACTCGATAAAAGAGACAAAGAGGATCAGATCGCGCGGCTCTCGGCAGAGCTTGAGACGACCCAGCTTCAGAAGGAAAATCTGCAGGCCGCAGCAGCTGCATCCAACACGGCGGATACGGCCGCAAGTGAAGCAGCAGAAGCAGAAGGGCAGTACGTGGACGGTACGTATGACGGTGAAGCTGACGGCTTCGGCGGCACCATTGCAGTTGAAGTAACCGTAGAGGGCGGCCAGATTACCGATCTTGCCATCACATCCGCCGACGGCGAGGACAGTGCGTATCTGTCAAACGCGGAGGCGATCATTCCAAAGATTATTGAGGCACAGTCCGCCGATGTTGATACGATCAGCGGAGCAACATTCAGCTCCACCGGTATCAGAAATGCGGCGCAGGAAGCAATAGAAAAGGCGGAGAAATAACATGAAAAATTTAGATCTATCCACATTACCGGCAAAGAAGAGAAAACAGATCGTTTCCTGCCTGCGTGCCGGAATCCAGCTTTTATATTTCCTGTTTCTTCCGTCAGTATTTACCGCTGCATTTAACGGAGTGAAATACATTTTTACGCAGCTTGGACAGGGTGAAAAAATTGAGATGACCGCGTTTGTGTCGGCTCTGCTCCTTGTCTGTGCATTTACGATCGTATTCGGAAGATTTTTCTGCGGTTTTGCATGCGCTTTTGGAAGTCTGGGGGATGCAATGCATGCAATTTATGGTATAATCTGTAAGAAACGTAAAAAGAAGCCCAGATACATCAAACCGGAGCTGGCAAAAAAACTGGTACTGATCAAATACGGCATTCTGCTTCTGATTGCTCTTTGCTGTTTTGCAGGAGTTTATCAGAAAGCAAGAGGAACAAGCCCGTGGGATGTCTTTTCCA
>OGRG01002352.1_pt1 | contig 10902 bp, 9 predicted proteins | sample 1553501 | NCBI WGS metagenome assembly OGRG01 (sample SAMEA2580018, study PRJEB22360) | human gut metagenome | biome: human gut; feature: human-associated habitat; material: faeces | place: Denmark | collected 2008/2010 | reverse complement strand
TGCCGTTCAACTGCACGGCCCCGCCGTCGCGGTGGAAGCCGCCTGTGAGAACACCCCCGACGGCACCGAGGTGCTGTTTGCCATTGAGGGTGTCGGGGAGCAGACCTCCCCCGTGCAGAGCGGCAAGGCTGTGACCGTGTTCCACATCGAAAACGTCCACCTGTGGGACGGCGTGGCGGACCCGTATCTGTACAGCATCGCCGCTTCTCTGCCCGGCGGTGACGCCGTGGCGGTACACTTCGGCTGTCGAAAAATCGATTTCAACCCCGACACAGGCTTCTGGCTCAACGGCAGAAATGTCCGTCTTGTGGGCGCGGCGCGGCATCAGGATCGCGCAGGACTCGGCAATGCGCTGACCGCCGCTGAGCATGAGGAGGATATGCAGCTTTTGCGGGATATGGGCGCCAACACCGTGCGCCTTGCCCACTACCAGCACGCGCAGTATTTCTACAATCTATGCGATAAGTATGGTCTTGTCGCGTGGGCAGAGATTCCCTACATCACCGAGCATATGCCCGAAGCCACTGCCAACACGCTGAGCCAAATGGAAGAACTGGTGCTGCAAAACTACAACCATCCGTCCATTATCTGCTGGGGCTTATCCAATGAGATTACCGTCACCACCGGCGTGACAGAAAACTTGACGGCGAACCATCGTCTTTTGAACGACCTCTGCCATCGCCTGGACGCCACCCGCCCCACCACAATGGCGCACGCTTTTATGTTGGACCCCAACGACCCGTTTGTGCAGCTGCCCGACATTTGCAGTTATAATCTCTACTACGGCTGGTACTTGGGTGAATTGCAGCAGAACGATGAATTTTTTGACACGTTCCACAAAAACCACCCCGACCGCGTCATCGGTCTGTCGGAGTTCGGCGCGGACGCAAACCCCGCCTACCAGAGCGCCCGCCCGGAGCGCGGCGACTGGTCGGAAAGCTACCAAGCCGTCTACCACGAGCATATGCTCAAAATGTGGTCGGAGCGCCCCTACATCTGGGCGATGCACGTCTGGAACGGCTTCGACTCCGGCGCGGACGGACGCGGTGAAGGCGGCAAGCCCGGTCAAAACCAGAAGGGTCTTGTGACCTTCGACCGCAAGACGAAGAAGGACGCCTACTTTATCTATAAGGCATATTTGAGCAGCGACCCGTTTGTGCATCTCTGCGGACGCCGCTACGTCCACCGCACGGAGAGCCAGACCGAAATCAAGGTCTACTCCAACCAGCCCCGCGTCACGCTGTTTGTGGACGGCAAAGAGTTTGCCGCACAGGACGGCGACAAGATTTTTAAGTTTACGGTGCCCATCTCCGGCACGCACGAAATCAAGGCCGTGGCGGGCGGCTGCACCGACTGTATGACGATCACAAAGGCAGACAAACCCGACCCGACCTACCGCGCCGAGGGACAAGTCGAAAACTGGTTCGATAAGCCGGAAGAGCTTATGAAAGAGGGCTATTACTCCATTATGGACTCAATGGAGACTCTGCAGAAATCTCCTGCTGCCAACAAACTTCTTTCTTCCCTTATGGTTAAGGCATCCAACGCCTATGGGGATGTTGCAAAAAATGTAAAAATGCCGCCGGAGATGGAAAGTCAGATAGCACGCACATCTTTGCGCTCCATTCTGAAGCAGGTCGCAAAGTCCATCACCCCCGCAGATGTGCAACAGTTGAATGCGGCACTCAATAAAATCAAAAAAGAGAGCTGATCCATGCGTGAAGTCGAACTTTTTCTAAATGGCACCCTGCGTGAGATTTTCTCTTTTGGGGAAGGCCGTGCCGCGTTTGATCGGTTTCTGCCCAGTATGTGTGTCATGGCAGAAGCGCAGCGTTACCGCCCCTTTTGGGCATAAAGTCGATGATTTTGACATTGCCCTTGACGGCACAACGGCGGTTCATGTCTATATGGGTGCTGACCATACGAAAGCGTCAGCGCCGTTTCCGATGCGCCGGATGCGCCGTTTTTCAGTATCTGTGACCACATGTAAATGATGCAAGCTGTGCATCGTTCAACAGCCAAATCTCACAGGTTTTCAAAGTTCCTCGCAAGCAAGACTAGTATATTGCATTAGCTGACCGCTGGGTACCGGATTACCCTGTTGACGCAAAGCTGGCTGATACTCTGGAGCGCTGCGCTGCGCAAAGTTTTGACCCGGAGCATTATAAGACAGCCTCGGAAGAAATGCAGAGTATGATGAACAGTCCCCTGCCGGACAGCGCCAACACTTCCCTGCCAATTACGTCTGGCTGTCCATCACATTTGTGGACGGCAAACCAAGGATTTGCTGGCTCGATAGCTAGGAAGTGAGTAATTTCAATTGAACAAAGCCTATTATCGATTTCTATGATAGACTTAGTGATGAGCTTTCTGAAATCATTTTAGATTATCTCCATTTTGACCACCGTTTGACCACTACTGTGCAGTGGCACTATAAAATGCCGGAAAAGCCTGTTGTGACAACCAACAACGGGCTTTTTCTTGTTTTGGAGGCCGCTGTGCAGAATCAACAATTTTTACGTTTCAACGTCGGTCTATACCATCCTGTCGTAGTTCTCCGACGCCAGGTGCCGGGGGTTCTAATCCCTTCGGGCGCACTTAAAAAGAGGCTGTTGCACAAGGAAAAAATCCAAGTGCAGCAGCCTCCTGTGTTGATGAAGGAGAAACGAAGGGAATATCCAGTTACAGGTTCAGTTCAAACTGTTCCACAGTAATGGTTGCCTGACCGTCTGCAGCAAAGGTGATGCCATCGGCGGATTGCGGGGTGTAGATCCACGCGGTCATCGTCTGCTCGCCATCGTTGACAAAGACCTCCACGCTGTTTTTATCCAGCAGGATGCGAAGCTTGAGAGCGCCGTTTTGGCTGCGCACCTTGCAGCTGCGGGTATGCACAATATCGGCGCGGGAACCGGCACAGCTGCGATCCAGCGTCAGCAGCGAGGTGTAGGGGTCATAGGTCAGGCAGGTGTGATACGCTGCATCGGCTGCCAGCTTGACGGTAAAGCTGCGGTATTCGCCCGCTGCCACGGTGACGCTCAGGTCGGCAATGCGCCCGCCGATGCCAGCCAGCGCCGTTTCATTCTGTACAGTCACATCTTCGTGCAGAGTGCGCTTACCGTGGGCGGCATCCAGCTCCCGAACCGGGGTCTGCACAATGCGCCCATCCTTCAGGTGCAGTTCGCGCGGGCAGATGGTCTGCCCGAACCACTTGCATCCCTGCGGCTTATCCTCGGTGTCCGACCAGGTTTGCAGCCACGCCGTCATCAGGCGGCGCCCATCGGGTGCCTGTGTGGTTTGGGTGGCGTAAAAGTCGATGCCACCGTCCACCAGCTGCACCTGTTCGCGGGTAAAGGTATGGGTTTTCTCATCATAACTGCCGACAAATGCGATCACATTGTGTCCGTTGTGGAACTCACCGGACGGACGCATTTCCATCGGTCCGACCATCAGTACATGCTTGCCGTCCAGCGGGAAAAAGTCCGGGCACTCCCACATTTTGCCGTACACGTTGTTGTTGCGCGCCAGCACGGTAACAAAATGCCAGTCGAAACCGTCCTTGCTTTGGAACAGTACGGCTGCACCGCTGCCGTCCTCGGTCAGGGCAACGGTCACGGCAGAGTAGGTGCCGTCAGCTTCGCGCCAAATCTTCGGGTCACGGAAGTCGAATTTGCTGTATCCTTCAGGCAAATCTTTCTGGGTCAGCACCGGGTTGCAGGCAGGTTTTTCGTAATCCAATCCATCGCCCACAGCAACGCTCTGGGTCTGAATATCCCGCATTTCACCATTCGGCTGTTTTTCAGAAACCACGCTGGTGTACATTAAGAGCTGACGGCCGTCGTCCATTTCGGTGGCCGAGCCGGAGAAGCAGCCGGGGCCGTTGTCAGACGGAGAATCCGGAGCAATGGCGCAGGGCAGATACTCCCAATGCAGCAAGTCTGTGCTGACCGCGTGTCCCCAGTGCATCGGACCCCATTGTGTTGCGTAGGGGTTATACTGGTAAAACAGGTGGTATTTTCCATGATAGAAGGAAAAGCCGTTCGGGTCATTCATCCAGCCTACATAAGGGGTCAAGTGGTAGGCAGGGCGCTCTGCCGCAGAAATGGCAGCGCTGTGCTCTTCCTCGTAATCGCGTGCTTTCTGCAAAATTGTACTGCTCATGGATTCCTCCTGGTGTAACTTATTGCTTTGCGTAATAGGCGTCAAGATACTTCTGCATAATTGCCAGATAGTCAGACAATCCGTAGGCTTCCAGTTTGTCGAGGTACTCATTCCACTCAGCATCGGTAGTACCGTTCATGATCCAGTTTGCCTTCTGGGTGTTCATGTAGGTTTGGAGATCTGCCTGAAGGTTGGAAACCTGCTCGGTGTCCTCGGTGCTCATAAAAACATTGGGGTAAACATACTTTTTGTTCATATCCGGGGTGTAAATATCCTTGATCCAGTCCAAACGGTACTGTGCATCGTCCGGGCAGGTGACATAAACGCCGTAGTAATCATCCAGAACCGCCAGAGGACCGCCGACGCACTGTGCTTCGCGGACTTCAACGGGGGACGCATCGCCGAGGGGGGCGTGCTTCAGCATCGGCTCGCCCTTATCGTTCGTGGACATTTCAAAGATATTGAAACCGGTTTCATCGCCGTAGGTACCCCAGTTGTTCTGGGGAGACTGCAGGGGTGCATACATCTGGTCGAGCCAGGCACAAACCAGCGCGGGGTTCGATGCCTTGGCGGTGACAACACACTTGCCGCGCCCAAAGCCGCTGGTGAAGGAACCGTTCTGCGGGGTGATATTGCGGGTATCGGCGGTCAGGGCAGGCAGCGGCTCCCAGTCGGTCAGGTTGTCAATGTTGGCAACATCCCAGCTGAAGCAGACACCATAGCGGCCAGCCTTGCCCTTGGAAACATAGGTGGACCACTCCTGCGTGAAGCACTCCGGGTCAATGAGCTTCTCGGCATACAGCTTGTGCAGCCAGTCCAGACCATCGCGGTAGCCCTGCTGGGTGGCGGCACAGATGACTTTCCGGTCGTTGGTAACGGCGATATGGCGGTCTTTGTCTGCATCGCCGTAGCCTTCGCCAAAGCCATTGATGAGGATGCTGGGGTCCTGATCGCCGTTGTTGACGATGCAGGACATGGGGATGATGTCGCCGTCAATGCCATACTCTGCCTTGATAGAAGCGGCGTTATCACGGAATGCCATCAGCACCTGTTCAAACTCGTCCACTGTGGTGGGCATCGACAGACCGAGGAAGTTCAGCCACTTGGTATTGATGAAGCTCATGTTGCCAACGGTCTGGATGGCGGTCTTTTCTGCGCCGAGCTGCTCGATCCAGGGCAGTGCCCAGATGTGGCCATCGCTGTCGGTGCACATGGTGCGGTACTCCGGGTACTGCTCAAAGACCTTCTGGAGATTCGGCATATTGTTGTCAATGTAGTCTTCCAGATTGAGGATGACACCCTGATCTGCGTAGCGCAGCAGATTGCTGTCGGTAAAATCAGCAGTAAAAACAAAATCCGTCAGGGTGTTGGGGTTGGACATATTCAGGGTGATCTTATCGCTCCACTGGTCGGACTGGATGGCGGTCCAGTCGATGTGCACATTGGTCTGCTCTTCCAGACGCTTGAAGATGGTGCGGTTGTTCGGCTCGGGTTCGCTGCCCACAGGGAAGCTGGTCATACCGGTAAAGGTGACCTTTTCGGACAGCGGAAATGTAACGGCACCGGTCACGTCCACAGCTGCGGCAGCAGAATTGCCGCTGCCCGTGGGTTTGCGCTGCTTGTTTTTACGCGGGAAGATTGCCCCCGGCCGGTGTTTTTCCCGCCACAGGCAGACAGAGCAGCGGCAGAGCCCGCCAGAGCGCAGACCTTGAGGAAGTTGCGGCGAGAGATCAGCTTTTTCATGGTATTTTCTCCTTTTTCATGTTTCTTTTTTCGTGTAACAGATGAGCGTACCTGCTTATAAAATTCTGGAATATCCTCAGCCTTTAATGGAACCAGCCATGATGCCGGCATCAAAATACTTCTGGAAGAAGGGATACATCACCAGCAGCGGCAGACTGGAAATAATAATGGTTGCATATTTGAGCAGCTCTGCCATCTTGGCACGTTCGGCAGTGCTCTGGATATCTGCGATCATGCCGGATTCCGGCTGGCTCTGGATCAGGATGGAACGCAGCACCAGCTGCAGCGGCTGCTTCGATGCGCTGTTCAGGTAGATCATGGCATCAAAGTAGCTGTTCCACATAGCCACGAACTGCCACAGGGCCAGAACTGCCACCACCGGCATACAGACGGGCAGCAGAATCTTGAAGAAGTAAAGCATCTCGCTGGCTCCATCCACATCCGCAGCTTCGCGCAGCTCACGCGGGACGCCTTGATAATAGGTACGGGCAATGATCATATTCCACACGCTGAATGCTCCCGGCAGAATGACCGCCCACATGGAATCCAGCAGACCCAGATTGTTGATGAGCAGGTAGGTGGGGATCAGACCGCCGCTGAAAAACATCGTGATCACAAACAAGGTGTTGAAGATCTTTTTGCCTTTGAAGTCCGGCAGCGACATGGGATAAGCGGCAAGCATCGTCACAGCTACCGAGATGATGGTGAAGATGATCGAGTAAAGTACTGCGTTCTTGAAGCCGACCCAGATCTGCTTGTCCGAAACGACACGCTGGTAAGCATCCAGACTCCACTTGCTGAAATCAAAGGAGATGCCCTTGTTTTGCAGAGTGACCGGGTCCATAAAGGACGCGATGACGATGTAGATCATCGGAACGATGATCGCCAGCAGGAACAAGCCCAGAAGTGCGTAGCCGCAGTACAGGATGATCTTATCTTGTCTGGTGTAGAGGGCCATTTTTGATTTTTTCTGTTTTGCCATGGTAAACCCCTCCTTACAAGCCCTTGCCATCGTTCATTTTGGCAACGATCTTGTTCACTGCGATCAGCAGGATGACGTTGACAATGGTGTTGAACAGACCGACTGCCGTGGAAAAGCTGTAATCGCCGTCCAACAGGCCCTTTTTATAAACGTACGTTGCAATGATCTCGGCAGTGTTCAGGTTCAGGTCCGTTTGCAGGGCATAGGCTTTTTCAAAACCGATGCTCATGATGTTGCCTGCCTGCAGGATAAACTGAATAACGACCATATCCTTAATGGCGGGCCACTCCACCGTCATGATCTGCTGGATCAGGTTTGCGCCGTCGATCATCGCAGCTTCCTTCAGATCTTTGCTGGCGTTAGAAAGGGATGCGGTGTACATGATGGATGCCCAGCCGGCACCCTGCCAGATGCCGCTGATGATGTAGATGGGGCGGAACGCTTCCGGCAGCGTCATGAAGTTGATGCTGGTGTGAAGCAGGCCGTTCACCGGACCGGTGACACTCAGCAGCACCCGGACGATACCGCACAGCACGATGACCGAGATGAAGTTGGGCATATACAGCACCAGCTGCACCTTCTGCTTGATCTTCTTGCTCTCGATACGGTTGAGCAGGAATGCCAGCAGGATGGGGATCGGGAAGCCCCACAGCAGACCGTAGACGCTCAGCTTCAGGGTGTTGATCAGATAGCGCTGGAAGTCCGGCGAGGACATGAAGCGGGTAAAGTTTTTGAAGCCTACCCACTCGCTGCCCCAGATGCCCTTGAAGGGATTGTACTTCTGGAACGCGATCAGCACACCGCCCATGGGAGCGTACTTGAACACCAGCGTCAGCACCACGGCAGGCAGCAGGAACAACAGGTAAAGCTGCCAATGCCGTTTGATGTAGACCCATGTGTTGTGCAGCTTGCGTTCTGCTGTCAGCACAGCCGTTTCCGGCGAGGCCGTCTTTGCTTTCATGAATCATTCTCCTCCTTTTTGATTTGCTTGCCGTTTGATTCGCACTTTACATTTGCACCTTTGAATTTTACGTTTTTTCATTTCGATTGTGCAAATGTAAAATCCTTTGATTCATTTATACCACTCACGCAAGCGAATGTCAACGATAATTCATGGTATACATCAAAAATTATTGTGGATTTGTACAGATGCACAAATCCAAAAGTGCGCAAATATGCAAAATGATGATTTGCATTTTTGCATTTGACTAATTTGTGCATTTGCACTATACTGGAATCGCAAAGAATAAGATCCGTCACCAGACTTTATCTATAAAAGAAAGAACACCCGTCCCCTATCCCTATATCCTATATTGTAAAGAAAGAGGATGACTTATGGCAACCAAAGTCACCATTCAGGATATTGCAAACGAACTGCAGCTTTCCCGCAACACAGTTTCAAAGGCCATCAACAACACCGGTGTGCTGGCAGATGCCACACGGGAGAAGATCCTGCGCAAAGCCGCCGAAATGGGCTATAAGCAGTTTGCCTATCTGCCGCTGTTTCAGGAAGACACTGCAAAAGCAGCAGAGCATTCCATTCTGCCGAGTGACAAACGGGAGATCGCCATGCTGACGACCCAGTTTCTGAGCAGCTCTCACTTTTCCTCCATGATGCTGGATCGTTTCCAGTCAGAAATCGAGCATCTGCATAGCTGTACGACCATTCATCGCATTTCTCCCATAGAGCTGAAAGAGAAAAAGCTTCCATCTTCTCTCAACATCCAGCGCACAGCCGGCATCATTTGCATTGAAGTATTCGACTATGACTACGCACAGATGCTGTGCGATCTGGATGTTCCGCTGCTGTTTGTAGACACCCCTGTGATGGATATGCGTCCTCCCCTTAAAGCCGACCGCCTTTATATGGAAAACCGCATTGAGATCCAGAATGCGGTGGCCCACATGGTCCAGCGCGGCAAAAAACGCATCAGCTTTGCGGGGGATAAAAACCACTGTCAGTCCTTCTTTGAGCGTTATATGGCTTATAAGGATGCAATGGAGCACTTTGGTCTGACAGAAGGCCTGAGCACCTGTGCGATGCCATCTGGACAGCAGAACTATCCGGTATCCCTGTACGAAACCATACGTCGGTTCAAAACGATGCCGGATGCCTTTGTCTGCGCCAATGACTTTGTTGCCATGGATCTGGTCAAGGCATTGAATGAGCTGGGGTATTCGGTTCCCGATGATATCTGGGTCTGCGGCTTCGATGACAGTCAGGAGGCTTCCTACTTTGCCCCCCATCTGACTTCGATCCATATCCATGGACAGATCATGGGCTACACCGCTGCCAATCTGCTTATGACCCGCATCGAAGAGCCATCGCTGAACTATCGCACCGTCTATACGGAAACCAACCTGATCCTGCGCGAATCCACAGGAGATTGAGCGAAAGGAGAACCCCCATGCGTGACCTGTGCAATACGGACAAGCCGCTGTTTGCTGTGCTGACGAAATTGACTTACAGTGCTTACCTGAACATCTTATGGCTCGTGTGCAGCCTGCCCATCGTTACCATAGGAGCTTCTACGACCGCATTGTTCTACGTCACGCTCAAAATGGCGGAAGATCGGGACGATGGTCTGACCCGGATGTTTTTTAAGGCGTTCCGGGAAAATTTTAAGCCTGCCACAAAACTCTGGCTGATCCTGCTGGCAGTCGGCAGTTTCCTGGCTGCGGATGGCTTTGTGCTGCGCCGAATGTGGAGCGAAAACATTTTCTGGACGCTGCTCACTGCTGTGCTTATTGGTGCGGCAATTCTGTACGGCATCGTTCTGCTGTATGCCTTTCCTCTGCTGGCACGGTTTGAAAACACCACCTTCGGCATCCTGAAAACAGCGTTTCTCGTGGGTGTCCGGTATCTGTTTTGCACCCTGCTGATGGCGGCGATCTATGGCATCATGGGGTACGTCATAGTGTTTGTGTTCACGCCTGCATTCCTGCTGGGCATGGGTTTCTGCGCCATGCTCTGCTCCTTTCTGATGCTTCGGATCCTCTATCAGATCGGTGGAGACCCTGATGCAGTACATGAGGAATCCGACCATGACAAAAACTGACCGGGATACGCTCCGCTCCCTCCATGGGCGCAAAAAGTGGGAGCACATCTGGGCATATTACAAGCTGCCCATTGCGATCGTGCTCATCGTCGTCTATATCCTCGGGTATGCAGCCTACCGTCATGTGACGAAAAAAGAGGATGTGCTTTACCTTGGTCTGGTAAATATCACTGCCGGGTCTGATCTGACGGAACAGCTTACCACCGGCTTTGCCGAGGCGCAGGGTCTGACCAAAAAGCAACAGGTCGATCTGCTGTCCGGCTTGCTGCTCAGCGAAAGCGAACGCGCAGAGGAGCAGTATGTATATGCTTCGGAGATGAAGCTGCTGGGTGCAGTCAGTGCCCAGCGGTTAGATGTTGTTCTGATGGACGAATATGCGCGGGATCGACTGTTGGCAGATGATTATTTTCTCGATCTGCGGACACTGGATGCGTCTTTCCATGCACTGTCGGGTTTGAACGCCGGTGGGACCGTGCTGGATATTTCGGACACGCCGTTTGTCAGGCAGGCAGGTTTTTCTGGCAAGGTCTATCTTGGGGTAGTGCAGAATGCACCGCACCCGGAGCGTGCAGCCGCTTACATTCATTATCTGTTCCAGCGGTGACCGTTGGGTTTTAGCTTATAGGATAAAAATAAGGAGAAAACGCATGGACATTTTAACGATTGGTGAAGTTTTGATCGACCTGACCCAGACCGGCAAGGATGCGCGCGGCATCCCTCAGTTTGCCGCAAACCCCGGCGGTGCTCCGGCAAATCTGGCTGTGGCTGCTTCTAAACTGGGCGCACAGACCGCCTTTATCGGCAAGGTGGGTGCGGATGCCTTTGGCCGCTACCTGAAAGAGGTTCTGGCAGAAAACAAGGTGGATGTTTCCGGCATGGCGGTGGATGCAGACCACCCCACCACCATGGCGGTGGTCTCGGTGGATGCCACCGGCGAGCGGGATTTCAGCTTCTACCGCA
>OGRG01002350.1_pt1 | contig 10917 bp, 9 predicted proteins | sample 1553501 | NCBI WGS metagenome assembly OGRG01 (sample SAMEA2580018, study PRJEB22360) | human gut metagenome | biome: human gut; feature: human-associated habitat; material: faeces | place: Denmark | collected 2008/2010 | reverse complement strand
AACAGATAATCAGACAGATTCAGGAAAGCAAAGCTCCGGTATCCGGAACAAAGCTTGCTTCCCTTTATAGTGTCAGCCGTCAGGTGATCGTGCAGGATATCGCACTGATCCGTGCAGCAGGATATGAGATCATATCTACAAACCGCGGCTATATATTGAACCAGCCAAAGACGGTGTGTCGGATATTTAAAGTACAGCACACAGATGAACAGCTGGAAGAAGAGCTGAATACGATCGTTGACCTGGGAGGATGTGTAGACAATGTCATGATCCATCACAGAGTCTATGGAAAGATGGAGGCGGAACTGGCCTTAAGTTCCCGGAGAAAGGTCGGAGCATTTATGGAAGATATCCGAAGTGGCAAGTCCAGTCCGCTTAAGAACATCACATCCAACTATCATTATCATAAGGTCAGTGCCGACAGCGAAGAGACGCTGGATCTGATTGAGCAGGAGCTGAGGGAAAAAGGATTTCTGGTAGAGGAAAGGCGACAGGCAGTATAAAAATTGACAGAATAATTGAATGAAATGTATGGTATTTTCTGACGGAAACAGGTATAATAGGGACAAAGAAATCGTGATACTTTCATCCGAAGGAGGGATACCTATGACGACACATAAGATCATAACAATAGGCAGACAGTTTGGAAGCGGCGGCCATGAGATCGGCAACCTTCTTGCAACAAGACTGGATATTCCGTTATATGATAACAATCTTGTCAGAATGGCAGCAGAGAAGATGGATATCAGAGAAGAGACGGCAAAGGCAATTGATGAGACTTCTCTTAACAGTTTCGTATCCAGTTATCTGATCACACCGATGGGATATTCTTCCTATATTAATTCGGAAGAATATGTACAGCCGTTATCTGAACAGATGTATGAATTACAGACGGAAATTATCAAAAAGCTTGCAGAACGCGGACCATGTGTAATCGTTGGAAGATGTGCGGACTATATCTTGAAGGATAATCCGAACTGTATCAATGTATTTATCTGTGCTGACAGGGCTGACCGTATCAAACGTATTGCAGAAAGATACGATGTGTCTGAGAAGAAGGCTCTCGACCGCATTAAACGAATGGACAGAGAACGGAAATACTATTACGAAACCCATACGGGGCAGGAATGGGGAAGCATCAGTTCTCATGAGATATTGTTGAATGCAAGCCTTCTTGGAATTGAAGGGACCGTAGATATACTGGAGGGAATCTATAAAAGATAACTGACAATGAATATAATCTAATAATGTATAAAACAGAAATGAGCAGTGTACGTTGCTCATTTCTTGTGTGTTGTGATGTATTTGATTATGATTCGAATCCCAGTACGGTTTCACTGTTCTGAATATCTGAGTATAACTTCAAATGCATGCCTTCCGTATGGCATACTTTTACAATGTCTTCATACTCTTTACAATCCGGCAGTATTTCCGTGAGAATGTTAGGCATATCGTGAAAAACAGTACGATTAAAAATCCGTGTCTTTGGAGTGTCAAATAACGCGGTGTAAAAAATCTCTGCCTCTACCAGATCCTGGAACATATGGCTTCCGTAAGAAAGCTCCGGCATGTATCCAACTTCACTGTCCGACATTTCGCAGATTGCACAGAAGTGATTGATCGCGGCAAAGCTTACAGGAACCCCAAGTTCCGGTGAGGAAGTTCCGATACGTCCAGGTACGAACAAAAGCAGGTTCTGATTGCTTTTGCGGAAATGATGATTGATGTCTCCGATAATATGGGCGATATCTGGTTTCCGTTTATACGGGAATTCATAATAAGCCCTGGAGTCGACGAAGACTACATAGTCAATATCTTCTGCCCGGGACCCGCCCATGGAAGAACCGGTAACGGAGAACACTGTTTTATCTTCCGGGAGCGAAGGAACGGTTACGGCATCTCTTCTTGTGCCGACCTGAAGCGGTCTGCACTGTAACAGGTTAAATACAAATTCACCGGTATCAGTTCCATTGATGGTGAATTCGATGTCGACAGGATATTGGTAAGCCTGCTGCAATGTATGAAGAAGAGATTTCATACAGCCGGTAAATTCTGTATTCCGGACAAGTCCTTCGCAGTTGGCAAAGAGAATCTCACGCCGCTGTCCGCGCTCACGGAACGTCCGCTCGGCATCGCTGTCGTGTTCCAGTACCAGTTTTTTATACCAAGAATCCATATATGGTGTGACGTCTTTGAGTGGTCTGGATGACAGAGATTTTGTTGTATAATCCATAAGATCTACGTAACGCTGTGAATACTGATGTTTTGCCCAGCTTTCGGTAAGAGTGGAACGTTCCGGGGCAGAGAGATTCACAATACGTGGATAATCTCCTTCTGTACGGTCAACAGCTCTTGTGCCAAGTCCCATTACCAGGCGCAGCATACCGTCGGAAGCATCGATAGAATCATCCCATTTATAAGCACTGTAAGAGTAGCCGACACCTGCAGCATTTGGCATGAGAAAATCTTCGTACATAGATCCGGATACACGCTGGATCAGAAGCGCCATCTGTTCATCTTTGAATCCAAGTCCGCGTTGCCTGCGGTATTCCAGAGCGGAAGGATTCATAGTGCTGGCATATACGGTGCGGACCGCATTTTCCAGTTCCGGTGCCGATCATGCGTTTATATACAAGAAAATAATCATCCGGTTCAAAATAGGTCTTTAAAAGCGAAAGGATTTTCTCATCGTTTGACATCATAGTATGGGAAATGATATCTTCGACCGCCGGGGTAAAGATACCTTCTCTGCGGTAAGTGCGCCGGGTATCCGTGATGAAGCGTTCCCAGCTGTCCAGGTTCTGGTTCTCAGAAGTGTTGGTAAGTGCATCCACCAATGTATAAAAACGACTAATCTCATATCCTCCTTTCAATGGAAGAAATGAACCATTTTCTTCCATATATTTATGCGGAAGAAACATATTCGGAGAATAGCGGTTCCAGACTTTTAAAGGATTGATATAGAGGCTTTCACTATCGGTGTATACATCCAGAAGTAGCTGTGTAGTTTCCTGAATACGGGCAACGGCGTCGAAAGAATGCTGCCCGCGCAGAAGTGGAAAATATGCAACTGTATTTAACTCAAACAGATAAGGGCAGGTAACTTTAAAGAAATTCCCCATCATAAGATCGGTAGCCCATGCAGCCTGCAGGTCGGAAAGGCAGTCAAATACATAGAAGGCGTCACGTCCTTCTGCTTTGATCCGGCGCCGGACATTCATTGTAAAAGCTTCGAATCCTTCCGAAGGATCGAATTCATAGACACGAATTCCGTTACCGGTCTGAAGAAGAGCAGGGTGTCCGGAAAAATGCATGTATAAAAGTTCCTTTCCTTCTTCATGAAGCTGGTTACAGAGAGGAGTTACAAAGTGCATATAGTCATCCATGCTGGATACCTGCCAGACGACATTATCGCCCATACGGATGGAATCAAGCATAGAGTCAAGACCCGGAAGACCGGACCGGATTCGTTCAAAAGTACTCATATGATCACGTCCCTTCTGTGAAAATAGTCTATATATAATGTATTATACAGAAAAAAGACTGAAAATTACAGAATAACTGAGAAAAAATATGTAATGCCGAATGGCATGTTTTGCTTGAAAAATACGGACATACAAACTAGAATAAAAATGTTATGAAAAAATAGATAAAGGAGAGATAGAAATTATGGAAATGCTGATTGATGTATTTACTGATGCGGCGCTTGACTGTATTAAGATGCTCCCGTTTCTGTTTCTGGCCTTTCTGCTGATAGAGGCACTGGAACACTATTCCAGTGATTTTACAAAAAAGCTTATGATAAAAGTAGATAAGGCCGGACCGGTAGTAGGAGCAGTAGTAGGATGTGTTCCACAGTGTGGATTCTCGGTTATGGCAGCCAATCTATATTCTGGAGGGATTATTACGATCGGAACATTGATTGCTGTATTTCTGGCAACATCGGACGAAGCAATTCTTATTATTATGGGAAATCCGGAGCATGCCGGCAAGATTGGTATATTGCTTCTGGCGAAAGTGATCATTGCGATCGTTGCAGGATATCTGGTGGATATTTTCTTTAAAAAGGAAATTGCAGTTCCACATCATGAAGGAGAACTCTGTCATGACTGTGGATGTCACAATCATTCATCCGGAATTGTAAAGCCGGCACTTCGTCATACCGGAAAGATATTCTTATATTTATTTGCATTTACATTTATTTTAAATCTGTGTATTGAAGTACTGGGAATTGACAGGATTTCTGCTATGATGCTGGGGGATACAGTATTCCAGCCGGTGATCGCAGCATTGATCGGATTGATCCCTAACTGTGCGGCATCTGTGATTCTGACACAGCTATATTTAAGTGGAGCAATTTCATTTGCATCGGTTATTGCGGGATTGTGTACAGGGGCCGGAATTGGTCTGGTCGTTTTGTTTAAGGTAAATCCGGATAAGAAAGAAAACGTAAAGATTATTGCAGTATTATATGGAATTGCTGTGGCAGCAGGGCTGATTTTAGAGATGTTTGGTGTGTAATGTGCATGTAATATGGCGTGGAATTGCATTTTTGGAAGAATGTGTTATAATATTGACAACTAGGTAATAGGGCTTAGAGAGATTTAGGAGGAAATAAAATGGCTACAAAAAAAGTAACAACAGCAACCACAAAAGATGTAACTGCTAAAGTAACTGCACCAGAAACTAAGACATCAGAAAAAGCAGAGACAGTAAAGAAAGCAGAGACAGTGAAGGTAGTGGAGCCGAAGAAGATAGAGAAGGAGACTGAGAAGAAAGTCGCAGCTCCAAAGGCAGAGCCAGTAAACTCAATTGTAAAAGAAGAAAAAGCTAAGCCGGAAGAAAAAAAGGCTGAGAAGAAAGCAGAAGAGAAGAAAACCGAGCCTAAGGCAGCAGAAAAGAAAACAGCAGAGAAAAAAGTAACTGCCAAAAAAGCAGAAGAAAAAGCACCTGCTAAAAAGACGACAGCTAAGAAGACAACGACAAAGAAAACAACAGCTAAGAAATCTACAGCAAAGAAAGAGATTAAAGTAAGTGCTTTTGTTGAATACTATGGAAAACAGGTGGAAGAAAAAGAAATCATTGCAAGAGTAAAAAAAGCATGGACATCTTCTGGAAACAAAATCGGAGATATCAAGACAATGGATTTATACATAAAGCCAGAAGAGTCAGCTGTTTATTATGTAATTAACGGAACATCAACGGGAGCAGTAGCATTCTAAAGGCAGATATGGAACCAGAGGCTGTGAATCTTCGGAAACACGGCCTTTTATACTTTTGAGAATACAAAACCGGCAGCGGTGATTATGTATAATGAGGGGTATAAGAGAAAGGAGTATGGATATGGAGAACGTAACATCAGTTTTGAAATCGGCAGACGGACCCACGAGTATCTTTGTTGCAGGAAAGACGCCGGAAATTATGGGGGCTTTGATCGCAACAGTTGTGGTAGGAGTAATCATAGCTTTGTTTGGACTGAAAATTGTAAGGGTGTTATCGGCACTTGTAGGACTAGCTGTGGGAGCAGTTATTGGAGCAACGGTAGGAGTGATTGCCGGCTTTGATATGACAAAAATGCTTGTGGCGGTTGCAGTGTGTGCGGTAATATTATGCGTTATGTGTGCGGCACTTCGCAAATTTGGAATCTTTATTATGACATTTTTCGGATCCTTCGGCACATTTGTTACGCTGCTTGAAACAAAGTCAGTGATAGTACTTGCTATTTGTGCGGTTATCGCTCTGATCGTTGCGATACTTACGGTAATTTTTGCTGAGTTTTTTGTTATATTTGTGACTGGCATCATGGGCGGTGTAGAGGCTGGAATGGCATTACCGTTTGTGTGTGGAATGACGAAGATTGGCTGGATCGGATATGTGATGAGTGCAGCAATTGCAGTGATCGGAATTGTAGTTCAGACGATGATGCAGTCCAGAAAGATTGGAAAGAAAGAAAAGATATTCTCAAAGAAGATCAAAGAACAGGTATCTATGGAGTCTGAGGTTGAAAAAGCAAGAATGCTTTTAGATGATGGAGAGCCGGAAGAAAGTATGGAAGCAGCCGGGAATAAAGAAAAAACGGATAATGCTGAAGATACAGATAAGGAAGAGACTGTGACAGAAATATTTGATCTGGATGATACGAAGCCAGATGAAGATAATCTGGACGACGATGAAGATGTTGTGACAGTTGAAAAAACGGATGAGCCGGAAGACGGATTTCTAGATGAAGATGATGTGGAGATTTTTGAAACAGATGATTCAGATGTTGTAGTTTTTCATCCTGACGATATTGATTAATGAAGAAAATCCGACACAGACGGTAATTTCTATATACGAATGTGATAAGAAAAACACCTGGTGCAGAAAATTAAAAACTGCATCAGGTATTTTTTATACCGAAATATGCAATAGAAACTGTTACCTACAGGCAGGATGTATTATTTTGACAGATCAGATTAAGAAAGATATAAGAAAGCCGGGAAGCAGTTTCGTTGTAATTTAAGAGGGATGTGATATAATACTATTAAGAATAAAGTTAAGGAGGCTTACTTATGAAGATAGATATGCATTGCCATGTGCGGGAAGGCTCAGTGGACAGCCGGGTAAGCTTGGATGAATACATCACAACCTTGAAAGAAAAAGGATTTGACGGAATGCTGATCACGGATCATGACACTTATCATGGCTATCGTCACTGGAAATATCACATGAAAGGAAAGGTACATGAAGACTTCGTAGTTCTGAAGGGAATCGAATATGATACACTGGATGCAGGTCATATTATCTGTATCATGCCGGAAGGTGTTAAGATGCGTCTCCTGGAAGTGAAGGGACTTCCGGTGTCTGTGCTGATCGACTTTGTGCACAGACATGGTGGAATCTTAGGACCTGCACATCCATGCGGAGAAAAGTACCTGAGCTTTACGAATACCAGCAGATTCTATAAGTCACCGGAACTGATCAAGCGATTTGACTTTATAGAGGCTTTTAATGCATGTGAATCTGCAGAATCGAACGAAGGTGCAAGAAAGCTTGCGGAAAAATATAAAAAGCCGGGAATAGGGGGAAGCGATGCACACAGACCGGACTGCATCGGGACAGGCTATACGATTCTTCCGGAAAGAGTTACCTGTGAGACAGAACTGATCGCATTGATACGGAGTAAAGCTGCGATTGAAGCAGGCGGAGTACTCTATGGAAAGACGGCAAAAGACAAGATGGGACCGGCCCATAAAATTCTGACATATTCTTTCTGGTTCTACAACAAAGGTGGTGCGCTCCTTAAGAAACACAAAAGAACTCTGAAGGGAAAAATTGAAAATCCGGCTACTCCGATCGATCCGATTGAGATCCCATATCTGCATAATATCAAGAAACAGAAGTGAAAAATTATGCACTAAAATTTATAATTTCTTGCATGCCCTTTTTTACTGTGCTAAAATACAGTATAAAACTATGAGAGATCAAGGAGGTACAGGTTCGTTATGGGAATGACGATGACACAGAAGATACTGGCAGCTCATGCAGGTCTTGACAGCGTGACAGCCGGTCAGTTAATAGAAGCAAAGTTAGATGTAGTCATGGCAAATGACATCACAGGTCCTATGGCTCTGCCAATCTTCAGACAGATGGCAGACAAAGTATTTGACAAAGACAAGGTGGTACTGGTACCAGACCACTTTACACCGAATAAAGATATCAAATCAGCAGAGAACTCAAAATCGATCCGTGAATTTGCAAAGAATCAGGGACTTAGCTGGTATTTTGAACAGGGAAAATCAGGAGTAGAACATGCAATCCTTCCGGAGGCCGGAGTTGTTGCAGCAGGGGAATGTATCATTGGCGCAGATTCCCATACCTGTACATATGGTGCGCTGGGTGCATTCTCAACAGGTGTCGGAACAACCGATATTGCAACAGGTATGGCAATGGGAGAACTGTGGTTCAAAGTTCCGAGTGCGATCAAGTTCGTACTGACAGGAAAGCCTGGCAAATATGTAAGTGGTAAAGATATCATCATCCATATCATCGGTAAGATCGGTGTGGACGGAGCTCTTTACAAATCCATGGAATTTACCGGAGACGGAATTAAGAATCTTTCTATGGCAGACAGATTCACAATGGCAAACATGGCAATCGAAGCCGGAGCCAAGAACGGAATATTCCCGGTAGATGAAAAGACAGAAGAATACTTAAAAGAACATACAAAGAAAGAATATAAAGTGTACGAAGCAGATGAGGACGCAGAATATGAAAGTGTTGTAGAGATCGATCTTTCCGAAGTCCGTCCAACAGTAGCATTTCCGCATCTTCCGGGCAATGCGAAGACGATTGACGAGATCGAAGCAATGGAACCAATCAAGATCGATCAGGTCGTGATCGGATCCTGTACAAACGGAAGAATGGAAGATATGAGAAAAGCAGCTGCCATTCTTCAGGGACATACTGTTCATCCGGATGTACGTGTTATGGTCGTTCCGGCAACACAGAAAATCTACAAACAGTGTATCAGAGAAGGCCTTCTGGAAATCTTCGTAGACGCAGGATGTGCAGTCAACACACCAAGCTGTGGACCTTGTATGGGTGGACATATGGGTGTTATGGCAGCAGGAGAAAAATGTGTATCTACAACAAACCGTAATTTCGTAGGAAGAATGGGGCATGTAGATTCCCTGATTTATCTGGCATCACCGGAAGTAGCAGCAGCAAGTGCAATCGCAGGATATATCGCTAACCCAGAGAAAGTAGGTGACAAATAATGAAAGCTTTAGGACATGTTTTTAAATACGGAGATAACGTAGATACAGACGTAATCATTCCTGCAAGATATCTGAATTCATTCGATGCACAGGAACTTGCAAGCCATGCAATGGCAGATATCGACCCTGAATTTGTAAATAAAGTACAGCCTGGAGATATTATTGTTGCCAACAAGAACTTTGGATGCGGTTCTTCAAGAGAACATGCGCCATTATGTCTTAAGACAGCAGGTGTCAGCTGCGTTATCGCAGAGACGTTTGCAAGAATTTTCTATCGTAATGCGATCAATATCGGACTTCCGATCATTGAGTGTCCGGAAGCGGCAAAAGCAATCGAAGCAGGTGATGAAGTAGAGATCGACTTTGACAGCGGTAAGATTTACGACAGAACAAAAGGTATGGAATTCCAGGGACAGCCTTTCCCTGAATTCATGCAGAAACTGATCGCTGCAGGTGGACTTGTAAAATATACAAACAGCAAGAGAAAGTAATCATATAAGGAGAGCATTGGCATGGGTTTATATTACAAAAGTACAAGAAATTCGAATCTGAAAGTAACAGCATCTGAAGCAATTCTGAAGGGACTTGCCCCGGACGGAGGACTTTTTGTACCATCAGAACTTCCGAAACTGGATGTATCAATGTCGGATCTGAAAGGAAAGACATATCAGGAGATCGCATATCTTGTAATGAAACAGTTCCTGACAGATTTTACGGAAGAAGAACTGAAAAGCTGTATCGATAAAGCTTATGACAGCAAATTTGACACAGAAGAGATCGCACCGCTTGTAAAAGTAGATGATACTTATTATATGGAATTATTCCATGGTGCAACGATCGCGTTCAAAGATATGGCGTTATCTATTCTGCCACATCTGATGACGACTTCAGCAAAGAAGAATGATGTAAAGAATGAAATCGTAATCCTGACTGCCACATCCGGAGATACAGGAAAAGCTGCACTTGCCGGATTTGCAGATGTGGAAGGAACAAGGATCATCGTATTCTATCCTAAGAACGGAGTCAGCAAAGTGCAGGAACTTCAGATGGTGACACAGAGAGGCGAAAATGTAAATGTAGTAGCGATCCATGGCAATTTCGATAATGCCCAGAGTGGTGTAAAAGCCATGTTCGAGGATAAAGAACTTGCAGAAGAACTTGCGAAGAAAGGCTATCAGTTCTCATCAGCCAACTCGATCAATATCGGACGTCTGGTTCCCCAGGTGGTATATTATGTCAATGCATATGCCAAACTTCTGGAAAATGAAGAGATTGAAGACGGTGAGAAGATCAATGTAGTAGTTCCGACCGGTAACTTTGGTAATATCCTGGCTGCATACTATGCAAAACAGATGGGAGTCCCAATCGATAAACTGGTATGTGCATCGAATGACAATAAAGTGTTATTTGACTTCTTCCAGACAGGTGATTATGACAGAAACCGTGAGTTTATCCTCACAACATCACCATCTATGGATATCCTGATTTCAAGCAACCTGGAACGTCTGCTTTATCGGATCAGCGGAGATGATGACCAGAAGACAAAAGATATGATGGAAGCATTAAAATCCACAGGAAAATATACAATTACAGAAGATATGAAGGCACGTCTTGATGATTTCGCAGCTGGATATGCGACAGAAGAAGAGTGTGCGCAGAATATCAAGAAAGTATATGATAAGACAGGGTATGTGATGGATACACATACAAGTGTAGCATCTTATGTGTGTGAATGTTATCAGAAGAACAGTGGAGACAATAAGAAATGCGTGATTGCATCAACAGCAAGTCCATATAAATTCGTGAAGAGTGTCATGAGTGCAATTGATCCGAAGTATGCAGATCAGGATGAGTTCAGTCTTCTGAAGGTTCTGGAAGAAACATCAGGACGTGAGATGCCGCAGGCGATCAAAGATATCCTGAATGCAAATATTCTGCATGATCTGGAATGTGATGCAGATAAGATGAAAGACACAGTAAAGAATATTTTAGAAGTATAAAACTTTATATTAAAAATAAATAAAATTCATAATCGATAAAAATTACTAAATGCAAGGTTTCTATAAAAATCTTGCATTTTTGAACTATATAAAAGAATAAAAGCAGAAAAAATAACGGATTGAGATATAGGAGTTGCAAAATAGTGCTTTGAAAAGAT
>OGRG01002345.1_pt1 | contig 10942 bp, 12 predicted proteins | sample 1553501 | NCBI WGS metagenome assembly OGRG01 (sample SAMEA2580018, study PRJEB22360) | human gut metagenome | biome: human gut; feature: human-associated habitat; material: faeces | place: Denmark | collected 2008/2010 | reverse complement strand
CTATTCCCAAGTTCGCACAGGTTGTTGTTTTGCCAACGCCGCCTTTCTGGTTGGCAATGGCGATGATTTGCGTGTTCAAATAAACCTCCTCCTTCTACAAAAAATATCCCTATTCCGAAAAATAGGGATGAAAAAAGCCGCTTACTCAAATAAATGAATAAACGGCTATGTAAGAAATATTCGATTGTAAGTAAAGTTTTATATCACTGCAAAATAACGAAGTGCATCTTTGATTGCTTCTACCTTTTCTGGTGTCGGATGTTTCCTCGGCTGTTTCAATTCTTCTACCGCATTAGGAGCATCATACATCGGCAATCCCAAATTTCGCTTTACCTCTGCGATATATGCGGTATGTACCTTGAAGCCGTATTTCGCTTCTATGTACTCCTTAATCATTTTGTAGGTCACTTTTTCTTTGGGCTTGTACGCTTCGGCTCTTTTAGCAATACTATCTACCGGAATCTTGCCCTCGCCCTCTCCAAACTCCACATCAATGTGGATATAACTGTCGGCTTTTTTGTGGGATAAAAGAACTACCGTCTCCACATGATGTTCCGTGTCAAACGTATCCACATCCCGGTCATATGCCTGGCAGAGCGCTTCATAGGATACGGTAAAGTCCACCCATTTGATATAATCCTTTCCCGCAGCCGAGGTTGCGGTGACCACCGCCTGTTCCATGCTTTCTGTCCGTCCTGTCTCCCGGAGCAGAAATGCTCCCATCATTATAAACAGAAGCATCACCTCTGCCCGGATCCATGCCCGCATTCTCTTTTCTCTGTCCATTCCCTGTCCTGCTCTCAGTTCCTCCTTACAGGTTATGTTTCTGATTTTTCCGGTATTCAGACAATTCGAAAATCTCCGGGGCATATCATTTCCCATACAACAAAACAGCCTGCCGGAAACTCCGGCAGGCTGTAAATTTGTCTTTATTTAATTTTCTGTCCGGTTTTATACTTCCGGCTCGATCAGTCCGTAGGTATCGCCCTTTCTCTTGTACACTACATTTACCTGATCTGTCTCTGCGTTGCAGAATACGAAGAAGTTGTGTCCCAACAGTTCCATCTGAATGCAGGCATCCTCAGGATACATGGGCTTGATATCGAACTTCTTGGTACGAACGATCTTGATCTCGTCATCGTCTGTGTAATCATTCTCTACATAGGCTTTGCTGAAAGAAGCTGCCGCCTGCTGTTTGTCAACGATCTTGTTCTTATATTTTTTCAACTGTCTCTCAATGATCTCTTCCACCAGATCAATGGATACATACATATCGTTGCTTACCTGCTCCGAACGGATAATGCTTCCCTTTACCGGAATGGTCACCTCAATTTTCTGACGTTCTTTTTCAACGCTTAATGTTACATGTACTTCTGTGTCGGGATTGAAATACTTGTCCAGCTTGCCGATCTTTTCCTCCACTGCTGCTCTTAATCCTGGTGTAACTTCGATGTTTCTGCCAACAATAATAAACTTCATGCTGATCATCCCTTCCAAGTATTTATTTACAAGGTTTTATGTAGCATCCCTTGTATTTATTGTATAGTCATTATAGCACAATAGCACAGCTTTTTGCAACAATTTAAGAAGTTTTTTACTTGTTTTTGACATTCTGTATGTCAACCCTAAAATCGACAAATCCTGTCATTTTATTATTTTTATTACATGTTCACAAAACATTTGTTCCTGTTTTTTCGTAAATTTATCCCCCTTGCAGTGCCGGTTTTTCTGTGGATAATGTGTATAACTTGGTGTATAAGTAACTTTTATCCTATTTTCTGGCATTTTGGATGTGGATAACTTATTTTGTATTTAAATTTCTTTTCTGTCGTTTTTACGTTCGTGTCACTTTTTTTGTATACTTTGTATAGTTCCGTTTTGTCAATCCCCATTTCATCGCGTAACAATATTTTGACAAATTGCACAATTCGTTATACAACTTATAGTTTTTTGCCTTATCGGCACTTAAGTTCCACTGTCCCCACAGCATCCTGTCCACATGGAAAATAAACCGACCACATGACACGGTGCAATCGAGTAGTCTCGCTCATCGTATACACAAAAAAGCACTGTGTGTTTCCACACAGTGCCTTGTACTTTCTGTTATATAATCAGAAGATCCGTCGAACTGCCAGTACCTTCTTGTAATCCGCATTAGATACGATGATACCGGTCTTGGCGGTAGATGCATGAACGATCTGGCCGTTACCGATATACAGTGCCACATGGCCGGAGTAACAGACCAGGTCACCTGCCTGTGCATTGGCAAGTCCGTCAACCGCGGAACCCTGGCTGCGGTCTGCAGAAGAGGAATGAGGCAGGCTTACACCGAAGTTAGCATATACACTCATTACAAATCCGGAACAGTCGGTGCCGTTGGTCAGGCTGGATCCGCCGTATACATAAGGGTTACCAACGAACTGTAATGCATAGTCGGCAACTGCGGTACCCATCTCGCTGTCTCCGCTGGCCGCATAAGTAACTGCGGGAGCGCTGCCGGAAGAGCCAGAACTCTTGCTGCTTGCCTTGGCTGCCGCTGCGGCACGTGCTCTTTCTCTCTCTTCTTTCTCCTTTGCCAGACGCTTTGCTTCTTCCTCTTTGGATTCTGCTTCTACGAATTCCGTATGCAGGGAAACAAATTCTGTAGAGACCCATCCAAGACCTTCCTCGGTATCTACCTGTACCCAGCCATCGGTCTCATCGGATACTACCAGATCGTCCTCCAGAGGAACCAGACCCAGCACCGATGCTTCCAGCGAAGGCTCGGTACGAACTTTCAATGTGGTGGTGTTAACGGTTGCCAGTCGGGTTCCTACCTTCTTGGCAAGTTCTACTGCTTCGTCGCCGGTCACACAGTACTCGGCTTTTACATAACCGGTTACGGAACCGGAAGAAATCTGATACCAGCCGTTCTCTTCGGAAATGAAGAGACCAACGGAATCGTCATACAATTTACCGACGATCTCACCTTCCTCACTGGGCAGGCTTCTTACATTTACATAATCATTCACCTGTGCGATTACCAGATTCTTGAAGGACTCCTCCTCGGATGCTTCCGGGGTGGTATCCATCTGATCGTCACGGATCACAGTCTCAATAATGCTTTCAATCTGTTTCGTGCTGTTGGTACCTGTGGAAAGGCTCTCCAGCTTGTTGCCCTTTGCCAGGGTCAGCTCGATACCGCCGCTGGGCAGTACAGATGAAGATGCTGCTGCATTTGCAGTGATATTCATTCCGGAAAAAGCCATAACCGCTGCCATGGTGCAAACGGTAATTTTTACAGATTTACGAACCATTCTATCCTCCTGAAACTCTTGGAGCTGTCTCAATTTCTTAACTTATTTCTTTACATTTTCAAATCATTTGTTACGAATTTGTTACATCCGTTAACAAATATATCACGCGAACTCCCATTTGTCAATATAGTGAATTAATTGTCAATATTGTCAAAAGTTCCCATTTCATGCGGGTTTGCGGTGTTTTTACATAAAAAGAGCCACCATCCAGGTGACTCTTTTCTTTAAATATTCTTCGGTTTTCTTCCGAATTTCTTAATGAATCTATTACTAATCTGTGTCTGTTAACGAAAACGGTTGCAGTAATTTCCCGCGCTGACTGCTGCATTGGCACCGTCTGCCACCGCTGTTACGACCTGGCGCAGAGGTTTCTTACGGATATCTCCGGCCACATAAATGCCGGGGCGGCCGGTCTCTCCGGTCTCATCCGCAGGGATATAACCGTCTTCCCCGACTGCCACCAGTTCCCGCAGCAGTTCCGTGTTGGGATGGATGCCTACAGCGATAAAGATGCCTGCTGCCTCCAGATCTTTTTCCGCTTCTGTCTTCACATTTTTGATACGCAGCTTTTCCACCATGTCCTCGCCACAGATCTCTGTAACCACATGGTCATAGAGAATCTCCACATTAGGGAGACTCTTTAATTCCTCCTGCAATACCATAGCCCCCCGCAGACTATCTCTTCTGTGGATCAGATACACCTTTTCGCAGGTTCTTGCCAGATAGATGGCATCTTCCAGTGCCACGTCACCGCCGCCGACCACAGCCACCGTTCTGCCCCGGAAAAAGGCACCGTCACAGGTAGCACAGTAGGATACCCCCATGCCGTTCAATTCTTCCTCGCCGGGTACTCCTAATCTGGCATGTTCCGCACCGGTGGCAAAGATCACCGTACGGGTCTCCAGTTCCTGGTTGCCCGCATAGACGCATTTGTAATCGCCTCGTTCTTCCACACTGTGTACCGTAGCCTCCAGGAACTCCGCTCCCAGTTTCTCTGCATGATGCCGGAACGTCATTCCCATATCGAATCCACTGATGCCGGGAAGTCCCAGATAGTTATCCACCTCATAGGTATTGAGGATCTGACCGCCGCTCATGGGCTTTTCTTCTATAATAAGTAGATTCAGTCCCGCTCTCTTACCATAGACTGCAGCTGACAGCCCTGCGGGACCGGAACCGATAATGATCAAATCATACATAATTTTTACTCTCCTTTTGTCCAGTGTAGCAGTTCCCCTATGGAAAAGCAAGTCCATCTGTGCTACACTCGTTTTACAGGTTTTTAGCATCCGGCACTGTTTTATCTCCAAAGTTTGCTGTAGAATAGCGGAACCCGTGGTAGCTGATGGACTTTGCGGATGACTTATGCCGGGCTGCCGCCGTGAATGAAAAACAATAATTCAGAAAGGATACTTTACATGAATACAATAAAGAACGCACCGTTGGCTCTTGTCACCGGTGCCTCCCGCGGCATCGGTAAGGCCATCGCAGAAGCCCTGGCCGAAGCCGGCTACCATCTGATCCTCACCTGTAGCCATACCTTGCCGGGCCTTCAGGAAGTGGCTGCCTGTTTAGAAGAAAAATATGGCATCACCTGCACCGCCATGGCTGCGGACGCATCGGAACCCGCTGCCATCAAAAAAGTTTTTGCCTCCCTGGACCATCTGGATGTACTGGTCAACAACGCCGGAATCTCTTACATTGGTCTGCTCACGGATATGAGTGTCGAAGAATGGCAGCATGTCCTGAATACGAACCTGAGCTCCTGCTTCTACACCAGCCGTCTGGCAGTGCCTCTGATGCTGCTGAAGCACAGCGGACGCATTATCAATATTTCCTCCGTCTGGGGAAATGTGGGAGCTTCCATGGAAGTGGCTTACTCCGCCTCCAAGGGTGGTGTGAACAGCTTCACCAAAGCACTGGCCAAGGAGCTGGCTCCCAGTAATATCCAGGTCAACGCCATCTCCTGCGGTGTTATTGATACTGCCATGAACCACTGCTTCTCCCCCGAGGAAATGAACGCCCTCCGGGAAGAGATTCCCGCCGACCGTCTGGGCCAGCCGGAGGAAGTCGCAAAACTTGTCCTCCAGCTCATCCAGGCGCCAACCTATCTCACCGGACAGATCCTTACTCTTGACGGAGGCTGGCAATAACACTCTCCACCGATTCTCCCGGTACCAGTGATGCCACGATCCGCTCCATCTCTTCTTTGGATCCAGCATCCCGGCACCGGAGGATCAGATGTTCCTTCTCCGTCTCTGTCAGTGCCGCATAGCCTTGCATGGCCTGTTCATTCATCGCCAGCGCCATGCCGAATCCTACCGGCAGTTCATTCAAGGGAAACGCTTCTGTTCCGCCGCTTCCCCCAGTCAATCCATCCATTGCAAACTCCTTTCCCGCGTTCTGCGAAGATGCCTCATTTTACAGGCATCCTGTTTTTGCATAACAATCGTGCACTTGATCGATAACATAATTTTGCATATGTTATCGATCAAGTGCTACTGTTTAGTCTGTGCAGGAGGAATCTGCGATATACAAAACGAAAACTCGCTCTTTGTAAATGAAAATCTCACGAATAACGGTATTCTCCGCCATCCGTGAGATTTTCAGTTTGCTTTCTGTCTGTCAGGTATTCAACATTATTTTCCGGCAAGATATTCTCTCATATGTTCTCTGATATGCTCGAACTGTTTTCTCGTATGAGAATTTTTCGACTCAAAATTCATCAGCTTATCCAGATACCCCTGTCTCTTCACAATACGGCAGCTCTCGGGATAGACCAGCTCGTACACCAGCGAAATATGTCCCACCACGTTGTCCACTGCTGTTTTCTTCAGGGATCGTAGTACGGCATGCTCCTCATCAAAGCTCTGCAGTACTTCCGGCGTCACTTCCTCCTGGTATAATACCTCGGTGTCCACATTGTAGATCTCTTCCAGAGGGAATTCCACATTGACCTTCAAGATATCAATCTTATCCGCATCCCGTAAGATATGGCAGAACATTGCCGTACGTTCATCCAGTCCCTCCGGAATCCGGTAGGCGCTGTGATAAAACACCGCCGTCCACAGAAGCTCATCGTAGGAAGCATCTTCTACGAAATCCCGGATACTGATTCCGGCGTCTGCCTGAATTTCCTCGGACAGGCTTTCTTCGCTTCCGGAAGCAAGTCCGTGTTTCTCTTCCCAGACCTTACCAAATAAAATCCTTGCTCCGTATTTCGCATGATCGATGGAATCTGCATCGGTGAAGGTACCATATACCCGCTGTTGTTCAAAGCGTCCCACATCATGGAGCAGTCCGGTCAGCCACGCAATGTCCACCCCTTCCTCCGGAAGGTCCAGAGATCTGGCGATCTGCTGACACAATCCGCAGACCCGGTAGGTGTGTTCTATTTTCAGGCGGATCATGTCCCGGCTGCTGTCATAACGGTCCGTGTATTCCTGAAATGCTGCCAGTGCTTTTTCTCTGTTGATCTTCATTGTTCGTTGCCTCTTTTGCCTCTTATCTCTTTCATGTTTCATGACTCATGACCTGTTCGATTTTTTTCAAATCCATTCCTTCTTATCTGATGGTTTTTGTCTCTGTCAGGCCTTTTTCTCTGTCGACGATACATAGGCCAGCTTGTATACCGCTACACAGATCACTGCAACCACCATCAGCAATCCCAGCTCCAATGCCCATGTAGGAATCGTGGAGGCACACACCACAGTCAGAAAGTCCACTGCAAAATGCAGTCCGAAGGCTGCTGCCAAATGCAGCTTTCTGCCTGTCTTCACCGCACTGTATACAAGAATCGACAACGCGATCTGCAGAGCGATCGCACTGATCCGCTCCACCGGTGCGAGATAGAACTGGTAAGCCGGCGTGGTCCAGAGAACAGAGAGCTGATGGTAGGTTACCTCCTGTTGTGCGGGCTCCAATGCCGTCATAGTCTTCTCCATCAGACCACCGTTGATCATGGCTGCGGTAAGGAGATTGCTCATAGAAGACATACCAAGGATCAGAAAAGCCTCAATGCCGCCATGTCCGGCGCCGTACATCAATGCATTTTCCCGGGTAAGATGTTTTTTCAGGCAGAATTTCATGGCGATCCACCGGCCACACTCCTCAAAAAGTGCTGCTGCAAGCCCACCGTAAATCGCATACAGCCAGATATTGTCCCTGATCACGTCTCCGGTCACCGTCAGCACAATGGCATGACAGATCTGCTCTAAGATCATGGCAAAGCCCACGAAGATACCGCAGCCGATGAAAAATGCCGGCACCCACGCCTTTGTCTTCTTATAGATAAAGATACCTAAAAATATGGGTAAACCCACGGATAATAGCAGAGATATCACCATCCCCACCATGCTTGCACCGCTTACGGTTCCCCAGATCATTGCTGTTTCCGTTACACTCTCAACTGCCATATATTCTCCTATCTGAGCGCCGCGGGACGCTCTGCGCACCTGTTATTTCACCGTTCCCTCTTGTAAGATTCTCCGGAAAAAGGTAAGAAAACCTTCCTCTACCGCCACCCGGTCAACCGCCGTCTCAGGCAGATCATAGAAATATTTCCCGGTTCCGGGATCCAGGGAAATGCTGTCCAGCGGAAACCCCTCTCTGCGGATGCTGCTGTGGGGTACATCCGTCAGCCAGAATTTCTCACTTTCCATGTCAGGCTCCATCGCCTCATATACATGTTCCTCATCCTGCACATAGCAGATGGCATTGCGGTATTTTGCCGTAAGCCTTCCATAGCGTTTTACCAGTCCGATATAATGCTCCAGCATCTGCTCATCCGTCAGATATACACCGTTCACCGTACGCACATGTACCCCGGGCTGGATCGCCTCCGGGACATCTTCAAAATACAACCCGGAATCACAGGAAAATACAGGCATACGAAAAGCTTCATAATAAGCATGAGCTTTCTGCCTGGCATTCTCCAGAGGTGTATTGCCTGTCTCCGGGACATCGGGGATCTCCTCCCCTTGTGCCTGCAGATCCTGCAGACTGATCAGTTCAATGCCAAGTCCGGCTATGCGGTTCTGCATGGCAGCTGCCTTTGCCGGATTGCCGGTACCGTATAACAGTTTCATAAGCGTTGTCCTGCTTTCTTTCCGGTCAGATCAGCGCCGGTGTCTGTGCCAGGACAGAGATAATCGCGATCACCGCCAAAATCACAACAACTACCACTACTGCAACAATGATCTTCTTTTTCATATATGATACCTGCTCTTTCTAACTCTTTTATGCTTTTGCATCCCATGGACTAATGATGGCATATTTCAAGGACAATTTCAAGGATTATGAAAATATTCGAGATGGCTCCACTTTCTCGCCCGGCCAGGATTTTCTGAGTGCTGCATAGGAAACCAGGAAATTGGCAAGCCAGCCGGCAGGCACAGCAAGCCAGACAAAGTCAATGCCAAAACGCGGCGCACAGATCAAAGCCACGGACAGGCGGATCGCAAGGTTTACCATGTTGGCAATAAGGAATGGGCGCATGATTCCAAGTCCGCGAAGAACTCCATCGGTCGCCATTTTAATTCCCATAAAGATAAAGAAGTAACCAAGCCATCTCATATAATCTCCGGACACCTGATAAGCCAGAGCTGTTCCGTCTTTTCCAAGAAATAGCGAAGAAATCTGCGTGTGCAGTGTTTCAATGACAAGGAAGGCAACCGCCGCAAAACACACGTCCAACACCAATGCCGCATGATACCCTTTTTTGATACGCTCGGTTTTGCCTGCCCCAAGGTTCTGGGAAACATACGGCGAAACTGCATTACCGATGGACACGAAGATCAGGGAAAAAACATTCTCCACCCGCATCGTCGCCGCATATCCTGCAAGAGCCTGTGTGCCGAAGGGATTTACCACTGCCTGTACGATCATCATACCGATCGACACGGTAGACTGCTGCAGAACCGAGGGCACAGCGATCCGAAGCATCGAGCGCAGCTTACGCCCGTCAAACCACTGAAACGGGCTTTGGTATCGCCGCATCCGGTATAAGAAAATCAAAAGTGAAAACACAGCGGAAATTCCCTGGGCAATCAGAGTTGCAAGCGCCGCACCGAATACACCAAGCCCCAGACCGGCTACCATCCAAAGATCCATCACAATATTCAGGATGGATGAAAAGATCAGCAGCCCCAGTGGAATTTTTGATTCACCGATGGAAGTGAACATGGTGGAGAGAATATTGTACATGAACAAAAACGGAAAGCCCACAAAATAGACCCGCAGGTACAGCACTGCTTCCTCCAGAATATCGGCAGGAGTCTGTAATCCGCTCATCATCGCATGGGAAAAGCAAAAGCCAAAGACACCAAGGAGGATGCTCAGAAGCAAAAAGCTGATCAGTGACGTAGACACAATGGTTTTCATTTTGCCATACTCTTTTGCGCCGAAACAGCGGCTCACAAGCACACCAGCACCGACACCGGCACCCAGTGCCACACAAATGAAAACATTCGTCAGGGCCGCACAGGCACCCACCGCTGCCAGTGCAGAGGAACCCACAAACTGACCGACGATAATGGAGTCAGCCATATTGTATACCTGCTGAAAAAAACTGCCGAGAATCATCGGCATTGCAAAAACCGTCAGCGCTTTCAGCGGCGCATCGGTTATTAAATACTCATCTTTTGACATGATCCTATTCCTCCATAGTTCCTTCCGCATTCTTCCATGGCTTCTTCAACTCGTTCATCTGCATCTTCTGGAAGTTGGATGGTATCCAGCTTTCGCGTGAAAAGTTCAATCATCGCAGGATACTGATTTGTAATTGGGTGACTAAACCGATAAAACTGCGGCATACCTTCTTTCTTTATATGCAGCAATCCCATTTCTTCAAGCTGTTTCGATGCCCTTGATATAGAAGTAGGTGTCAGTTCCAAGTCTTTCGCGGCTTGACTTGTAGATAGTTCCTGTGCGCCTCCATAAATGAAATGCAGTAGAAGCATCTGCGCCGATGGAAGTATTTCTTCCCGTGGCTTTTTTTCGGCGCTGCACCGTTCCTGCAAATACAACGCCATAAAAGGCAAATAAATCTGCCTTCCTTCTACAACAAATGGAATTTTCTCACGAATCAAATATTCTTTCTGCCGAGAAATAATCTCTTTCAGCACTAGAACAACGGGCAAATTTTCATTTTTCTGTATCCTGGCAATGTGCTTTTTCAGCACTCCAATTTGCTCCAATTCAATTTTCGGATAAAGGAAAATCGCCTTTTTCCCATTCATAGATGCCATCTGCAGGCGATAGCGCATGACAATAAAGTTTGGCAAATGCTTGAACTCCACATCCTCATAAGTTACTTTGATTCCAAGGACTTTATTGAGATACTCCATGTGTTCACCTCCATTTTAACTCTTTTTCTGTATTGTAACTCTTTTTAAGTTAAGATGCAATATTAGAGTTAAGATAAACCACAAAGCACTGCATGGTAAGGTATTCAACGCCTATTCCAACAAAGCCTCCTTGTCTCTGCATCTGAATATTCCCTCTCCGCTATAGCAGCTATCTTACCTCATACTTTTCGTTTACTTATTTCATCATTTCTTCGTTTATGCGTATTATATAGGTAAATTTTTTATGAAAGTTCTTTGAGTGCTTCCAAATATCCAATCAATCTTTTCTGTGCATTTGTA
>OGRG01002334.1_pt1 | contig 10985 bp, 7 predicted proteins | sample 1553501 | NCBI WGS metagenome assembly OGRG01 (sample SAMEA2580018, study PRJEB22360) | human gut metagenome | biome: human gut; feature: human-associated habitat; material: faeces | place: Denmark | collected 2008/2010 | reverse complement strand
CAGCCAATAGCCAGCGTGAAGCAGCATCTCTCTGCAGGTGAATTTGGAGGGGGCTAAGTAACTCTAAGGTGGGGGAAATCCGCGTTATGAAGAAAAATAGCAACCTGTCTGAGCGGAGTCTGCGACGGAGCGAGTTTTGCATTTTTCTTCATGCTTTTAGCGGATTTCCCCCACCTTAGAGTTACTTAGCCCCCGGAACTGAACCTGCAGAGAGATGCTGCTTCGCGCGTCCCCTCTTGCGCTGTGTACGCCCCACACCAACAAACTTCCCCCAAATACTTACAAAAACCTCTTGACTTTCAAAACAAACAGCGTTAAAATTGCTTTAGCTTTTTAAACAGCTAAACCTATAACGCATAAATTCAACGAAGGGAACCAGTAAAAACAGTCCCCCTGTCCTCAGAGAACTGCAGTCCGGTGAAATGCAGTGACAGACCTGTTTCGAATATCATCCCCGAGAAGGAAAGCCGAACCCTTGAATACAGCCATCACAGATATTGCCGTATTCACAGTAAGCTTCCCCGGCCGCCCCCCGTTACAGGAGCCGCGTATATCGGTACGTTGCAGAATCGTACTTGTTTCAAAGGTGAAACAGGGTGGTTACGGAATATCATATGTCCGTCCCTGCGTGGGGCGGACTTTTTTTATGTTATAGGAAATTACTCCATAATATTCCTATAACATAAAAAAGCCCTGACACACGAGACATACTTTCTTTTCCAGGCTGTCGATCTGAAACCGAAACACTACTTCTGTTTTTCGCAGACAACAGAATTCACCACAGATGAAAAATGTAACTAATTACATATTATAACCATTACATTCCATCTGCCTTGAATCTGCTCCAAATTCCGAAAAACAGCAGCAAATTTTTTGAGAGGAGTAGAGAGCATGAAAATCTACAAAAAAATCATGAACGCACTGGCTGCAGTAGAAAAGATCGTCCTTGTGATCTCCACACTGCTGATCCTGGTGCTGACTGTGGGAAACGTATTTTCCCGTAAAGTCATCCACCGTTCCTGGTCCTTCACAGAAGAACTTGTAGTAGCGGTATTCGTACTCATCACCCTGCTGGCAGCCGCACTTGCCTGCCGCGAAGGAGAACTGGTCAGCCTGACACTGGTCACAGACCGTCTTCCAAAAAAACTGAAGAAACCATCTGTGATCCTGATCACAGTCCTGAGCATCATCTTCAGCGTCATCCTTTTCAAATACGGAATGGACAAGGTAATCACTCAGCTTCAGAATGGAAAAAGAACCTTCGTATTAAACTGGCCTGAATGGATCTTCTGGTCCTTCGTACCCATCGGTGCAGGATGCATGATCCTTCACTTCATTGAATTCTGTCTGGACTTCTGCTGCAAAACCGACAGCGCCAAAAATACCGACAACAGCACAAAAAGTAACATGAACACAATCACAACAGACAAAAAGGAGGGCAAATAAATGATCAGTGCAATCTTATTTATCTCCTTCTTCATATTCCTGATCCTGGGTGTACCCATCGGAATCTGCCTCGGACTTTCCTCCGTATGCGCAATCCTCTACTCCGGTACATCCCTGACGATCGTAGCAACCAACATGTACTCAGGAATCAGCAAATTCCTGCTCCTGGCAATCCCATTCTTCGTACTGTCAGGAAACATCATGGCAAAAGCCGGTATCTCCAAACGACTGATCAAATTCGTTGATACCTGCGTAGGCCACAAAAAAGGCGGTATCGCCATCGTATGTGTTATCGTAGCCTGCTTCTTCGGCGCCATCTCCGGTTCCGGCCCTGCAACTGTTGCAGCTCTTGGCGCCGTACTGATCCCTGCAATGGTAGAACAGGGCGGTTTCTCCGCACCATTCTCCACAGCACTGATGGCAACCTCAAGCTCCATTGCCATTGTCATCCCGCCAAGTATCGCCTTCGTTGTATATGCCTCCATCACAGGCACATCCATCGCAGACATGTTCATGGCAGGTATCGTACCAGGTCTTCTAATGGGCGTGGCACTGATAATCGTAGTAATGCTGGAAGCAAAGAAACACAATATCAAACCATCCAGGGAAAAAGCCTCCGGCAAAGAACGCTGGGACGCTTTCAAAGATGCTTTCTGGGGATTCCTGATGCCGGTCATCATTCTGGGCGGTATCTACGGCGGTATCTTCACACCAACAGAAGCAGCAGCCGTATCCGTTGTATACGGTCTCTTCGTAGGTATGGTCATCTACCGCGAAGTTTCCATCCGCGATATGTTTGACATTCTGGTAGACTCAGCAAAGACAACCGGCGGTATTATGCTCATCGTAGCAAGTGCCTCTCTGTTCTCCTTTGTATGTACCAAATTCGGTATTGCAGATGCAGCCTCCAATTTACTTGGAAGCATCGCACACAATCAGTTTACCTTCCTGCTGATCGTAAATATCATCTTCCTGATCGCAGGATGCTTCATCGATGCAAACTCCGCTATGTACATCTTCATCCCGATCATGCTTCCTGTATGTAAGGCTCTTGGATACGATATAGTAGCATTCGGTGTTATGGCAACTGTAAACCTTGCAATCGGACAGGTAACTCCTCCTGTAGGTGTAAACCTTTTCGTAGCAATCAGCATCAAGATCAAAAAAGGTCTGGAAGTTACTCTGCAGGAGATCTCAAGGGCAGTTGTGCCAATGATCGCAGCCTGCGTTGCAGTTCTTCTGATCGTTACATACATCCCGATCACCTCCACTTTCCTTCCGAAAGCTCTTGCAAAAGAAGGCTCCTACACAGGTGATCAGTCCTCCGCTTCCTCTGACACAGCTTCCAAGGACGCAGGAGACGGCAATAACTCCTTTGACACAATCGCAGATTACAGCGACCTTGACTGGCCGGAAATGACCTGGAACTTCGCATGCTCCACTACTGAGACAAGTACCTGGGCTGATGGCGGACGTAAGTTCGGTGAACTGATGGAAAAAGCTACAGGCGGAAAGGTTAAAGTCAATATTTATGCAGCTGACCAGCTTACAAACGGCAACCAGTCCGAAGGTATTCAGGCTCTGATGAATGGGGACCCGGTTCAGATCTCCATGCACTCCAACCTGATCTACTCTGCATTTGATCCACGTTTCAACGTTGTTTCTCTTCCATTCGTCTATGATTCTTACGACGATGCAGATGCGAAATTCGATGGCGAAGCAGGTGCAAAGCTGAAAGAAATCCTCAGTGAGTACGGACTCCACTGCATGGGTATTGCAGAGAACGGTTTCCGCGAAATCACAAACAGCAAACATGAGATTAAATCTGTAGACGATATGAAGAACCTGAAGGTTCGTGTAGCAGGCTCCAACCTTCTGATGGAATGCTACAAGAGATGGGGCGCTGATGCCACAAACATGAACTGGTCTGAAACTTACACAGCACTTCAGCAGAACACAGTAGAAGGTCAGGAGAATCCGCTTCCCGCTATCGACGCTGCAAGTGTTCAGGAGGTTCAGCCTTACTGCTCTATGTGGGATGCAATTTATGATTGCCTGTTCTTCTGTATCAACGAAGACATCTACAACAGTCTCACACCACAACAGCAGGAAGTTGTTGACGAGGCAGGACAGAAAGCAGTTGAATATGAGCGTTACATCAACCGCTCCGGAGATGACGAGATCAAAGAACGCTGGGCAAGCCAGAACGGTGTAACAATCACAGAGAAAGAAGACATGGACATCGACTCCTTCAAAAAAGCAGTTGACGGTATCGATGACTGGTTTGTAAACGAACTGAAGAGCCAGGGCTATGACGATGCCCAGGATCTGGTTGACCTTTTCACAAAGGATTCCTTCAATACAGTGGAAGATTACAGTGATCTGGACTGGCCGGAAACAACCTGGAACTTCGCTTGCTCCACTACTGAGACAAGTACCTGGGCTGACGGCGGACGTAAGTTCGGTGAACTGATGGAAAAAGCTACAGGCGGAAAGGTTAAAGTCAATATTTATGCAGCTGACCAGCTTACAAACGGCAACCAGTCCGAAGGTATTCAGGCTCTGATGAATGGGGACCCGGTTCAGATCTCCATGCACTCCAACCTGATCTACTCTGCATTTGATCCACGTTTCAACGTTGTTTCTCTTCCATTCGTCTATGATTCTTACGACGATGCAGATGCGAAATTCGATGGCGAAGCTGGTGAAAAACTGAAAGAAATCCTTGGCGAATACGGACTCCACTGCATGGGTATCGCAGAAAACGGTTTCCGCGAGATCACAAATAGCAAACATGAAATCAAATCTGTAGATGATATGAAGAACCTGAAGGTTCGTGTAGCAGGTTCCAACCTTCTGATGGAATGCTACAAGAGATGGGGTGCTGATGCCACCAACATGAACTGGTCAGAGACTTACACAGCACTTCAGCAGAACACGGTTGAAGGTGAGGAAAATCCACTTCCTGCTATCGACGCAGCAAGCGTTCAGGAGGTTCAGCCTTACTGCTCCATGTGGGATGCGATTTATGACTGTCTGTTCTTCTGCATCAATCAGGATATCTATGACGGCCTCACACCAGAACAGCAGGCAGTTGTTGACGAATGTGGCCAGAAGGCAGTTGAGTATGAACGTTACATCAACCGTTCCAGCGACAATGAGATCAAAGAACGCTGGGAATCCAAAAACGGCGTAACCTTCACAGAGAAAGCAGATATGGATATCGATTCCTTTAAAGAAGCTGTAGACGGCGTAGACGAATGGTTCGTAAATGAGCTGAAGAGCCAGGGCTACGAAGACGGCCAGGATCTGGTTGATCTGTTTACCAAATAATCCTTACGGTTACAAAACTCCATAAAAATAAATGAACAGGGTATGAAGTTTCATCAGATTACGATGAACTTCATACCCTGTTTTGTTTTTAATAATATAGAACGTAAAGTACTTGATATCTTCTATTTTTCACGTTATACTGAACAAGTATAATTGAACAGACCCGGATGCAAAGTTTCGCCCCCTGCCCTCCAGTTTCACGAAAGGAGGGTGATGCCCGATGAACACAATGGAAGCCCTTACTTTATTGTTAGTAATTTTTACGGCATTGACTTACATAGATCAACATAAAAAGAAATAAGCATCCCACCGCCCAAAGTTGGATGCTTAATTTCTTTACTCATTAATTATACCGAGGGCAACCGGAACACGCTTCCGATCATCTTCTAAGTAGATTATACAATGGGGCACCTGATTTTTCAAGTGCCCTTTTTTATAAAGTAAAGCAGACATTCGCAATCGTTACTGTTCACTCCGTTCACAGTAACGTAGCCAAAATTCATTCCAGATTGCCTGCGGCAATGGAATTTTGGCTTGTATGTCTCGGGATTTTGGCATATTCATGCCAAAACACCTCGCGGGATAGTGGTGTGTGAACAGTAACTCGCAATCCGCTTCGCTACTTGCTCATGAACGCAGTCACTTCGCGACCTGCGTTCAAATCTCAGATTTTCAGATAGGATTTAATTTTCTCCTCATGCAGTTCTTCTCCAATCACGATCAGGACCTCCTGTCCTACATGAAGCGGTCGGATTGTAATTTCATTCTTCGTAGCATTTAATTCAATCCACTGCCGTCTATCGCACTCTGCCCATGCAGATAGTCCAGAACCGTCTTCGCTGTCACTGTCTACTCTCATAAATCCCTTCATTCGGAACACACGCCCACATTCAGGATCAGACAGAATCTTCTCAGCTGCTTCCCGCAGCTCCTTCTCAGTCATCTTCACATTCATAAAGTACAGAGAAGTAAAGGCACCCTCTGCCTCAAACTCCGGTTTCCTGTAGCTTGCCATCACATATCCACAGGATGCAATCCGGTCAAAGTCCTCTTTCGACATCTCATCCCAATTCTTGTGGATAACATTAGCAGTATCCACACCATTCATTTCACAATGAAATCTCCTGCTGCAATGAACCTTCTCCAACGCCTGATTCACATGCTTAATCGTACCCTGGATTTCCTCGGGTGATGCGTCCTGGCTCTTGCTCATCACAATGCATCCGGCATCTGCCACCTCAGAAGCCAGAATGAAATCCGCCTCCTCTGACAGATCACGCTCCAGCTTAGAATCCACAATTGCAATCACATTCCCAATCTGATACCAACGGTTTAACGGCTCCTCATGAAGAATATCAAAGAACTCATCCACATCAAAAATCCCAGACGGCTCCACGATCACACGGTCATAACCGCACATACCCATAGCAATCAGTTTCGTCTTAAATCTCCTCCTGTGGCAGTCCTTATCACACCCTCCTGAGATCATCTCCAGCTCACAGTTCTCTCCCATCAGATCCTGAAGCAACATCATATCCACATTCACAGCCCCGTAATCATTCTCCAGAATCCCAATATTATTACCAGCATCCATCAGATACTGCGCATACTTCCTGATAAACGTCGTCTTCCCTGAACCAAGAAAACCAGTGATCAGATCTATCTTTACCATCGTATATCTCTCCCTTGCTGCTGCATAATTTTTCTTTTTTATCCGTAAACCGGAACTTCATCATCTGTGATCCACATACCTGTACGATCATAGCATTATAACGCAGAAAACGCAACGCCTGCAAAGAAAGACCACAATTATTCATGTTCTGAAATAATTGCAGTCTTTCTGATAGTTCCTTATGACAATTCCAGCTTACCGGTATAAAGCTGATAATAAGTTCCTTTTAACTTAATGAGATCTTCATGGTCGCCTCTTTCAATGATCTTTCCATGATCCAGTACGATGATGGCATCGCTGTTTCTGATGGTTGAAAGTCGATGGGCGATCACAAATACAGTACGGCCTTTCATCAGGTTATCCATACCTTTTTGTACAATACTCTCTGTACGGGTATCAATACTTGAGGTTGCTTCATCCAGGATCAGTACAGGCGGATTGGCTACTGCTGCTCTTGCAATGGAGAGAAGCTGGCGCTGTCCCTGGGACAGTTCCTCACCGTCTCCGCTTAACATGGTATCATATCCTTTTGGAAGCATTTTGATAAACTGGTCTGCATGAGCCAGTCTTGCTGCCTCGTATACTTCCTCATCTGTAGCATCCAGTTTACCGTAGCGGATGTTTTCTTTAATAGTTCCTGTAAACAGGTGAGTATCCTGAAGTACGATTCCCAGAGAACGTCTCAGGTCGTCCTTCTTAATCTTGGTAATGTTGATTCCATCGTAACGGATCTTACCTTCCTGAATATCGTAGAAACGGTTGATCAGGTTTGTGATCGTTGTCTTTCCTGCACCTGTGGAACCTACGAAAGCAAGTTTCTGTCCCGGCTTGGCGAAGAGGCTGATGTCTTTCAGAATAACTTTGTCCGGGTTATATCCGAATGTAACATCTTCGAATCGGACATCTCCTGTCAGTTCTGTATAAGTAACGGAACCATCTGCAGAATGTGGATGTTTCCATGCCCACATGCCTGTTCTCTCTTTGCATTCTGTGATATTGCCGCTGGCATCCTTTCTTGCATTAACAAGTTCTACGTAACCTTCATCCTCTTCCGGCTTCTCGTCAATGAGCCTGAAGATACGTTCTGCACCTGCAAGTGCCATAACGATGGCGTTGAACTGCTGTGCCACCTGCATGAATGGCTGGGTAAAGCTCTTGGTGAACTGTAAATAGGAAGCTATAACACCGAGGGTGATGCCGCCCACACCTGTTACAGAGAGAAGTCCCCCAAGTACTGCTGTCAGTACGAACTGCAGGTTACCGATGTTACCGATCACCGGTCCCATCATATTTCCGTATTTATTGGCATTTGCGGAGCTCTCGAAAAGTGCTTCATTGAGTTTATCGAATTCTTCTTTTGATTTATCTTCGTGGTTGAAAACTTTTACCACACGCTGACCATTCATTCGTTCTTCCACGAAACCGGTCACATCTGCCAGAGATACCTGCTGACGGATGAAATATTTGCCACTGTTGGAACCAATCTTACTGGTAACCTTCAGCATAATAAAAATAATCACAACTGCCAGAATTGTAAGCAGCGGACTTAACAGTAACATGGAAATAAAGGTAACCACGATCGTAAACAGTGCCATCAGTGCCTGTGGGATCGCCTGACTGATCATCTGACGCAGGGTATCTGTATCGTTAGTATAGAGGCTCATGACAGATCCGTTTGTATTCTGGTCGAAATAGCGGATTGGAAGAGTCTGCATATGCTCGAACATATCATCACGGACACTTTTAAGCACACCCTGACCGATATAAACCATCATTCGGGTATAAATAAATGTGGCAATCACACCAAGTGCAAAAATACAGCCAAGGACTGCAAGTGCCTTATAGAGTTCTGCAAAGTTCGGATCTGTCTGTCCGATCAGCGGGATGATAAAGTCATCCAGTAGAAATTTCAGGGACAGGGATACTGCAATACTTGCTGCGGAACTGATAAAGATGCAGATAAATACGATGATAAACTGTATCTTATGGGTTCCTGTCATATATTTCAGAAGTCTTTTGGCAGTTTGGATGGTGTTCTGATCTAATTTTTTCTTCTTATTCATCGTCTCCGCCTCCTTTGACCTGTGATTCATATACTTCTCTGTAAATATCATTTGTCTTCAGCAGTTCTTCTGAAGTACCCACACCTGCGATCTTACCGTCATCCAGTACGATGATCTGATCTGCATCTTCAATAGAAGAAACTCGCTGTGCGATAATAATCTTTGTTGTGTTCGGGATCTCCTCGCGGAAAGCCTTACGTATCAGGGCATCTGTTCTTGTATCTACTGCACTGGTAGAGTCATCCAGGATCAGGATCTTCGGTTTCTTGAGAAGAGCCCTTGCAATACACAGACGCTGCTTCTGACCGCCGGATACGTTGTTACCGCCCTGAACGATCATTGTATCGTAGCCATCCGGGAACTCACTGACGAATCCATCTGCCTGGGCCAGCTTACAGACCCTCCGAACTTCTTCCTCACTGGCATGTTCATCACCCCAGCGAATATTGTCATAGATGCTTCCTGAGAACAGCACATTTTTTTGAAGTACCATGGAAACCTGGTCACGAAGTACTTCCAGATTGTAGTTGCGTACATCCACGCCTCCCACCTGGACATTACCCTTTGTGACATCATAGAGTCTGGGGATCAGCTGCACCAGGGTAGACTTTGCACTTCCGGTTCCGCCGATGATACCTACTGTCTGACCGGATTTAATATGAAGATTTACATCCTTCAGGGAAAGATTTCCTCCCTCTCCTGCATAGCTGAAATCTACATGATTAAAGTCAATCGAACCATCTGCCACATTCTTTACTGCATCAGCTTTATCCTGCATCTCAGGAACTTCATCCAGAACCTCTACAATACGGTCTGTGGATGCTTCTGCTATCATGATCATAACAAACACGAAAGTTACCATGTTCAGGGACATGAGAATCTGAAGTGCGTAGACAATGATACTTGTCAGCTCACCGGTTTCCATGCCACCGAGAACAATACCTCTTCCGCCAATTGCAACAATGATAATGATTACAGTATACATGACAAACATCATAACCGGTGAGTTCCATGCAACGATTTTCTCTGCTTTAGTAAACAGATTATAAACATATCTGGAAATTCCATGGAATTTCTCAATCTCATAGTCCTCTCTTACGAAAGCCTTAACTACACGTGAGGCATTTACATTCTCCTGAACGGAATTGTTCAGGTTGTCATATTCATCAAAGACCTTGATGAAATGCGGATGTGCCTTTTTCGCAATAAAGATCAGTGTACCGCCAAGGACAGGAACAACTATCAGGAAAAGCATTGCAATCGGTTTGTTGATCGTCAGTGTCATAATCCATGACAGGATGATCATAAACGGTGCCCTGGCAAGAAGGCGGATACTCATCATGTATGCCTGCTGTACATTTGTGATATCAGTGGTCAGTCGTGTGACCAGACCTGATGTTGAAAAGTGGTCGATATTTTTAAAGGAAAAATCCTGCACCTTATAAAAAATATCGTGTCGTAAATTCTTCGCATATCCTGCTGCTGCAACTGCCGCCATATTTCCGGCCTGTACGCCGAAGAACAGGGAAAGCATTGCCATTGCAACAAGGATGACTCCACGCTGGATGATATAGCTCATATCTCCGTTTGCAATACCTACGTCGATAATCTTCGCCATCTCCAGAGGAATCAGAACTTCCATCAGTACTTCCAGGATTACAAGGATCGGAGCCAGTACAGACTGCTTCTTGTATTCCCGGACTGAACGTAAAAGTTTCTTATTCATCTTTGTCAATGTCCTCCTTATGTCTCGTTATTTCTGTTAAAAATCATTCCTGCTATCGCAGGATTTTTTCCGGTTTTCATACATCTGCCAGAGAACCTGTTTGCACAGTTCCACATCCTCCTTCGGAATTCCCCGGAGCATTTTGGCTTCGCCTTCTTCAATACTCTTTAAGATTGCAGGACGGATCTTCTCTGCTTTCTCTGTGGGAATGATCTGTTTCAGGCGTGCATCCTGTTTCGCACTCTCTCTGTAAATGTAACCGTTCTTCTCCATCAGCTTCAGGATCCCTGTCACTGTAGGTTTCCTGATCTGGAATTCCTCTTCAATATCTTTCTGATAGAGATCTCTGTGCATGGTTTCCAGAAGGATAAATTTCAGCACATGCTTCTGCATGGTCGTCAGATCGTCATTCTCCATCACCTCTGCCGGATTATGCCGTTTCATTGTATGGGATAAAATATGTATCAGCCTGCCTACATACATCTCATTCAGCTTCTGTTTCATTTCCTCGTCTATCTCGCCGCACCTCCTAAAATCAGTACACATACTATTGCAAAGCCATATAATAGTTAGGTTGCTATCCATTAGTTGCCTAACTATTATATGGCTTTAGTTTTTTTATGTCAATACTCGTTTTTATTTCTCCTTTTGAACTACTCAAAAATTGTTACTGTTCACTCCGTTCTCAGTAACACGCTTCGCGATGCAGGAAATATGAACCTCCTTGTGCAATGCCCAAGGAGTA
>OGRG01002327.1_pt1 | contig 11012 bp, 9 predicted proteins | sample 1553501 | NCBI WGS metagenome assembly OGRG01 (sample SAMEA2580018, study PRJEB22360) | human gut metagenome | biome: human gut; feature: human-associated habitat; material: faeces | place: Denmark | collected 2008/2010 | reverse complement strand
ACGGGTTCAGCCAGACGCAGGCGAAACATGTACAGGAGAGCAGCAGCCAGGCTTCGGATTCCAGCCAGATGGTCTATGATATTTCGCTGCCGCAGTCTTCCAGCAGCCAGGTGAAGCTGATGGCCAAGGATATGATCCTGACCGCAACGATCATCCTTGTTTTTACTGCGTTGTCCGTAGGGCTGTGGATCTATCGGAGCATTGCGGTTCCGCTGGTGAAGCTTAAGAAGGCTACCAAGAACATCAAGGAGGGGAATCTGGATTTTGTGCTGGAGGTTGAGGGGAATGATGAATTTTCCCAGCTTTGCCAGGATTTTGAGGAGATGCGTAAGCGTCTGAAGGAGTCCACGGAAGAGAAGATCCTGATGGATAAGGAGAATAAGGAGCTGATCAGCAATATTTCCCATGATCTGAAGACGCCGATCACTGCGGTGAAGGGTTATGTGGAGGGAATCATGGATGGTGTGGCGGATACGCCGGAGAAGATGGACCGGTATGTGCGTACCATTTATAATAAGACCAATGAGATGGATCATCTGATCAATGAGCTGACCTTTTATTCCAAGATCGATACCAACCGTATTCCGTATACGTTCAGCAAGCTGAATGTGGAGGATTATTTTTCGGATTGTGCGGAGGAGCTTGGGCTTGAGATGGAGACCAGGGGGATCGAGCTTGTGTATGCCAATTATGTGGAGAAGGGTGTGCAGGTTATTGCGGATGGTGAGCAGATCCGCCGTGTGATCCATAATATTGTGAGTAATGCCATTAAGTATATGGAGAAGCCAAGGGGGATCATCCAGCTTCGGGTGAAGGATGTGGGTGATTTTATCCAGGTGGAGATCGAGGATAACGGCAAGGGTATTGCCGCCAAGGATCTGCCGTATATTTTTGACCGTTTTTACCGTACCGATGTTTCCAGAAATTCTTCCAAGGGAGGAAGCGGTATCGGACTTTCCATCGTAAAGAAGATCATGGAGGATCATGGTGGAAAGGTCTGGGCTACAAGCCGGCTGGGGATCGGAACGATCATGTATTTTGTTCTCAGAAAATATCAGGAGAATATCTTAAGTGATCAAAACTGTTGACTGATATGATTAAATGTGTTTGAATTTACTCAAAAGAGTAAATTATTATGAACACATCAAATATCACAAATTACAAGCTAAAAGATTTTGCTGAACTGTTAGGTGTATTTGTAAAAACATTACAGCGTTGGGATAGAGAAGGAACTCTAAAGGCAAACCGAATTCCAACTGATAGACGTTATTACACTTATGACCAATATCTGCAATTCAAAGGAATAAATACTGAAGATGACCAACGTCAGGTAGTTATTTATGCCAGGGTATCTACAAGAAATCAAAAAGATGATTTACAAAACTAGGTTGCATTTTTACGACAGTTTTGTAATGCCAAAGGTATTATTGTAGACCAGTGTATTGAAGATTATGGAAGTGGCCTTAATTACAATCGTAAAAAGTGGAACGAATTATTAGATGAAGTGATGGAACAAAAAATCAAAAACTCGTGCAGGATATTGTTTCAATACTCCATGTGTTCTCTTGCAGGTTGTACGGACTTCGTAAGTATAAAAAACAAATAGAAAGGGATGTGGAAATTGCTAAGGAGCTTCAAGACGGAAATAAATCCGTCAGAGGAACAGAAAGTCAAGATTCATAAGACGATAGGAACTTGTAGATTCATTTATAATTTCTATCTTGCCCATAATAAAGAACTTTACGACAACGGTGAAAAGTTTATGAGCAGTAACAGGTTTAGAGTCTGGCTTAACAATGAATATCTTTCTGAACATCCGGAGTATTTGTGGATCAAGGAGGCTTATTCAAAAGCAGTAACACAGTCAGTAAATAATGGACAAACTGCTTTTACAAGATTTTTCAATCACGAGAGTGCTTTTCCTAAGTTCAAAAAGAAAGGCAGATCTGATGTAAAGATGTATTTTGTAAAGAATAATCCAAAGGATTGTCGTTGCGAAAGGCATAGAATCAATATTCCGTCACTTGGTTGGGTCCGTATCAAAGAAAAAGGATATATTCCAACAGCTAAAGACGGATATGTGATTAAAAGCGGCACGGTCTCAATGAAAGCTGACAGATACTATGTTTCAGTTCTTGTAGAAATTTCTGATAACAAGATTGCTGATAATTCCAATGCAGGAATTGGCATAGACCTGGGATTAAAGGATCTTGCCATTGTTTCTAATGGTAAGACTTATAAGAACATCAACAAGTCAGCAAGACTGAAAAAGCTTGAGAAACAACTTATTCGGGAACAGAGATGTCTCTCCCGTAAGTATGAAAATCTAAAGAAAGGAGAAGTCACTCAAAGGGCGAATATACAAAAACAAAAACTTAAGGTACAGAAACTTCATCATAAGATAGATAATATCCGTACTGATTACATTAACAAGACAATCGCTGAGATAGTGAAGACCAAGCCATCTTATATAACGATCGAGGACTTAAATGTAAATGGTATGATGAAGAATCGACATCTTTCAAAAGCAGTTGCATCACAAAAGTTTTATGAATTTAGAACAAAGCTTCAAATCAAATGCAATGAAAATGGGATCGAACTTCGAGTAGTAGATAGATGGTATCCATCATCTAAAACCTGTCACTGCTGTGGCGCTGTCAAAAAAGATTTAAAGCTTTCAGATAGAATATTCAAATGCAGTTGCGGTTATGTCGAAGACAGAGATCTCAATGCTGCACTTAATTTGAGAGATGCAATAACTTACGAAGTTGCATAACTAAAACGCAAACGTAAGTATGTACCGAAGGCTATTTTCGGGAATTTACGACTGTGGAGTGTACAAGAACTTGTGAGTAGATATGATTTCGGTCAATCAAAAACATACACGGTGAAGCAGTAAGTAGAACTCGTGAGAGTCTACGTTATCTCGATGTGAGTATATTTACACATATTTTGAGTGGCAGGTACCGATGAATGAGTAGGATTTTGATTATAGAGGATGAGGAAGCGATCGCAGATCTGGAGAAGGATTATCTGGAGCTTTCGGGGTTTGAGGTGGAGATCGAGAACCGTGGTGATACGGGGCTTGTACGTGCCATGAAGGAGGAGTTTGATCTGATCATCCTGGATCTGATGCTTCCGGAGGTGGACGGCTTCGATATCTGCCGGCAGGTCCGTGAGGAGAAGAATACGCCGATCATTATGGTTTCGGCCAAGAAGGATGATATCGATAAGATCCGCGGACTGGGTCTTGGTGCGGATGATTATATGACCAAGCCGTTCAGCCCAAGTGAGCTGGTTGCACGTGTGAAGGCGCATATGGAGCGTTATAACCGGCTGGTTGGTTCCAATGTGCATAAGAATGATGTGATCGAGATCCGTGGTATTAAGATCGATAAGACGGCCAGGCGTGTGTGGGTCAATGGTGAGGAGACGACGTTTACGACCAAGGAGTTTGATCTTTTGACTTTTCTGGCTGAGAATCCGAACAGGGTTTTTACAAAGGAGGAGCTTTTCCGGGAGATCTGGGATATGGAGTCTGTGGGTGATATCGCTACGGTTACGGTGCATATCAAGAAGATCCGTGAAAAGATCGAGTTTAATACGGCCAAGCCTCAGTATATTGAGACGATCTGGGGTGTGGGGTACCGGTTTAAGGTGTGAGTCTGTGGGGAAGGCTTCGGATGGAGCTGCTGCAGGTGTATGAGTGCAGATCGGAATGATGGTGTATGATCTGCCGGGTGCTTTTGAGAGGAGTGGAGATATGCCGCTGTTGAGGGAAAGAATTTATACGATAGAGGATATTTATGCTTTGCCGGAGGGTGAAAGAGCGGAACTGATCGATGGACATATTTATTATATGGCGCCGCCGAATACGATGCATCAGAGGATTTCAAGTATTTTGTCCAGAAAGATAGGTAACTATATAGATTCTAACAAGGGCAAATGTGAGGTGTTTGCCGCACCGTTTGCGGTGTATCTGGATGAGAAGACGAATACTTATGTGGAACCGGATGTTTCTGTTATCTGTGATCCGGATAAGCTGGATGACAGGGGATGTAAGGGGGCTCCGGACTGGATCATCGAGATCGTTTCTCCGGCGAGCAGGCGTATGGATTATTATACCAAGCTGTTTAAATACAGGACTGCCGGTGTGAGAGAGTACTGGATCGTGGATCCTGTGAAGAAGCTGGTAATGGTGTATGATTTTGAAAATGAGGATACGGAGCAGTATACATTTCAGGATTCGATCAAGGTGGGAATCTATGAGGAGCTGAGGATCGATTTTGCTGAGATGTGATAAAAATGGAGGGGAATATCGTCTGGTGATAGCCCCTCCTTGTTTTTTGGCAAAAAAATAGAACGCCGTCGCAACGCCGTCCTTACAAAAACACAAAGTGTTTTTTGATTCTGAAATTATTATATGTGCGAGATGATAATTTGTCAACCTGTTTACTGCGAAAATTTACCACGGTATACATCCGACTTAGATGCAAAAATCTGAAATATGGATAATCGTCAGTGACAGAAAAATTCGTTTCAGGTATAATGAAACTAACTATGATATTGATATGGGGAAAGTAACAGAGGTGGATTTTTTGAAAGGACGAACTATGGAAGACAGATTATACAAGAAACTGGAAGCGTACGGTAAGAGTGATTTTTATCCGTTTCATATGCCGGGGCATAAGAGGAATCCGCTGGCTGTGGATGGGGATTTTCCGGTGGAGAGGGATATTACGGAGATTGACGGGTTTGATAACCTGCATCATGCTGAGGATATTTTGAAAAGGGCGCAGGAGGATGTCGCACGGCTTTATGGTGTGCCGGAGAGTTTTTACAGTATTAATGGAAGCTCCGGGGCGATCCTGGCGGCGGTGTCTGCGGCTGTGGATAAGGGGGGACAGATCCTGGTGGCAAGGAACTGCCATAAGGCGGTTTACCATGCGATTTATCTGCGGGAGCTGAGTGCCACGTATATTTATCCACATGAAGATCCGAAATTGGGGATAAACGGAGGAATTTCACCCGGCCGTGTGGAAATGTATCTGGCGGAAAATCCGGAGATCCAGGCGGTGCTGATCACTTCGCCGACTTATGACGGGATCGTGTCGGATGTGGCTAGGATCGCGGAGATCGCGCATCACTATGGTGTGCCGCTGATCGTGGATGAGGCTCACGGGGCGCATTTTCGGTTTTCGGATTATTTTCCGGTGTCTGCGGCGCAGCTTGGTGCGGATGTGGTGATCAACAGTGTGCATAAGACGCTGCCCTGTCTGACCCAGACGGGGGTGATCCACCTGTGCAGTGATCGTGTAAGCCGGGAAAAACTGAAGCGTTTTCTGGGAATCTATCAGAGCAGCAGTCCTTCTTATATTCTTATGAGCAGCATTGATGCGTGCATGGATAAGCTGGAGCGTGAGGGGGATGAGATGTTCCGTGTGTTTACGGAGAATCTGGAAAAAGCACGCAGGCGTCTTTCCGAGTGTAAGTATATCCGGCTGGTAACGCCGCAGGCCTGTGAGTGCCAGAGAGTTTTTGATTTTGACAGATCCAAGATATTGCTTTCTACTGTGAACAGTTCGCTGAACGGCCGGGAGCTGCATCAGATCCTCCGGAGTGAGTTTCATCTGGAAATGGAGATGGAGGCGGAGAATTATGTGCTGGCGCTGGCGGCTGTGGGTGATACTGCGGAGGGCTTTGAGCGGCTTTGTGATGCTATTGAAGAGATCGACCGCCGTGAATCGTTAAAATACAGAGAAGAGGCTGTGGAGAAGGAGCCTTTGAAAAACGGAAAAATGAAGCAGATCATGCGGATCTCCCAGGCTATGGATGCGGAGAGTGAGCGGTGTCCGCTGGATGAGTGTATCGGACGTACGTCCGGGGAGTTTGCGTATCTTTATCCGCCGGGGATCCCGCTGATCGTTCCGGGGGAACAGATTTCTGGACATTTCGTAAAAAATGTGAGAAGATACCTGGAACAGGGCTTTGAGGTCCAGGGCCTGAGCGACCAGACCAGTGAGACGGTGTGTGTTGTGAGAAATGAGATGTGAGGTGCGTGGCAGCAGACGGCTCTGTGTATTACGGATCAGAGCGTGTATAGTAACGCATATGCAGCAGAGGAGACATATGGGAAAGATTTTTTACATTATGGGAAAAAGCTCTTCCGGTAAGGACAGTATTTACAGACAGCTGGAGAAGGATCAGGAGCTGGGGCTTAAGCGGCTTGTGATCTATACTACCCGTCCGATCCGGGATGGAGAGGTGAACGGGAGAGAATATTTTTTTGCAGATGAGAATAAACTGAAGGAGTTCCGAAGAAACGGGAAGCTGATCGAGGCGCGTACTTATCAGACAGTTTACGGGCCGTGGACATATTTTACTGCGGATGACGGGCAGGTGTCTGTGGGTAATGACAGCTATCTTGGGATCGGTACACTGGAGTCTTTTGTGAGACTCCGGGAGTATTACGGCAATGAAGTGATGTGGCCTATTTATATAGAGGTGGAAGACGGAGAGCGTCTGGAGCGTGCGCTTGCCAGGGAGAAGACCCAGGAGGTGCCGAAGTACGAGGAGATGTGCAGGCGTTTTCTTGCAGACCAGAATGATTTTTCCGAGGAAAATATTCTTAAAGCAGGTATATGGAAGCGTTTTGAGAATCATAATCTGGATGAATGTGTGAAGGAGATCGTAAATTATATAAAATCTGTACAATAAGGAAAAATAGTTTTTTTTATACAGAAGATTATGTTATAATTAGTTGAAAGATGTCCGCCGGATATGACGGAGGACACAAAAGGCAGAAAGAGGTGATTCTTATGGCAGGATTTCATGACATCATCGGCCATGACGATATAATCAGGCATTTGAAGAATGCGATAGAGACAGGGAAGGTATCCCACTCTTATATTTTTACAGGGGAACCGGGATCCGGCAAGAAGCTTCTTGCGGGAACTTTTGCGGCAGCGCTGCAGTGTGAATCGGGAGAGTCTGAACCGTGTATGACTTGTGATTCCTGTAAGAAGGTGATCGGCAAGAATCATCCGGATATCATTACAGTAACTCATGAGAAACCTGGAAGCATCAGCATTGACGAGGTGCGTGACCAGGTTGTGCGTGATGTGGATATCAAGCCGTACTGCAGTCCGTATAAGATCTATATCATTCCGGATGCGGAGATGATGACGGTACAGGCGCAGAATGCCATTTTGAAAACTATCGAGGAACCGCCGGAATATGCGGTGATCATGCTGCTGACAAGCAATATCGACAGTCTTCTTCCTACGATCCGTTCCAGATGTGTGCGTCTGGATCTGAAGGTGGTGGATGACAGTCTTGTGAAGGAATATCTGATGGAGCATCTTCAGGTGCCGGATTATCAGGCTGAGATCGATGCGTCTTATGCGCAGGGCAGTATCGGCAAGGCGAAGGAGGCTGCTACTTCTCAGGAGTTTGCGGATATGACTGCCAATGCCCTGAAGATTTTGAAATATGCCAATTCCATGGAGGTTTATGAGCTGACAGAGGCGATCAAGACTTTGACTGCTGATAAGAATAATATCAATGATTATCTGGATATTTTCCAGTTCTGGTTCCGCGATGTTCTGATGTTTAAGGCAACAAGGGAAATTGACAACCTGGTTTTTAAACAGGAGATTAATTTTATCAGAGAGCAGGCCAGCGAGCGTTCTTATGAGAATATCGAAAAAATTCTTGAAGCACTGGAGAAGACCAAGGTGCGTCTCCGTGCCAATGTTAATCTCGAACTTGCCCTGGAGCTCCTGTTCCTGACAATTAGGGAGAAATAGAATGGAAAAGGTAGTTGGAGTCAGATTTCGTAACGTTGGTAAGATTTATTATTTTAATCCTAAGAATTATAATGTGAAGGTCGGCGATCATGTGATCGTGGAGACTGCCCGTGGTGTGGAGTATGGCCGTGTTGTCCTGGAGCCGCGCAGCGTGAAGGAGGACGAGGTGGTCCATCCGCTGAAGGAGGTTCTCCGTGTTGCAACGAAGGAGGACGAGGATCATGAGGCTGAGAACCGCCAGAAGGAGAAAGAGGCTTTTAAGATCTGTAAGAAGAAGATCCGTGAGCATGAGCTTGATATGAAGCTGATCGATGCGGAGTATACCTTTGATAATAACAAGGTGCTGTTTTATTTTACAGCGGATGGCCGTATTGATTTCCGGCAGCTGGTTAAGGATCTGGCGTCTGTGTTTAAGACCAGGATTGAGCTTCGTCAGATCGGTGTACGTGATGAGACGAAGATCCGCGGCGGGATCGGTATCTGTGGAAGACCACTTTGCTGCCACACGTATTTATCCGAGTTCGCACCGGTATCGATCAAGATGGCGAAAGAACAGAATCTTTCACTGAACCCGACAAAGATATCCGGAGTCTGCGGAAGACTGATGTGCTGTCTGACGAATGAAGAAGAGACATATGAAGAACTGAACAGCCATCTTCCGGCGAACGGAGATCATGTGACGACACCGGAAGGATTAAGAGGAGATGTACAGTCAGTTAACGTGCTCCGCCAGCTGGTTAAGGTTGTTGTGACGCTGGATAATGACGAGAAAGAGATCCGTGAATATCCGGCAGCAGAACTGAAGTTCAAACCAAGACGTAAGAAGAAAGACGTAAGACTTTCGAAAGAAGAGATGAAGGAACTGAAGGCGTTAGAAGAAAAGAACGGAGCGTCAAAATTAGATGATAACTAAATTACTTCCGAATGAAAGACTGGATGATCTGCAGATCAAAGGATATGAGATCATTCAAAGTCCGGGCCGTTTCTGTTTTGGAATGGATGCAGTGCTTTTGTCAGCATTTGCCAGAGTAAAGAAGAATGAAAAAGCACTGGATCTCGGAACGGGAACAGGAATTCTTCCGATACTTCTGGAGGCAAAATATCCGGGACTGCATTATACGGGACTGGAGATCCAGGAAGAGAGTGCAGATATGGCAAGGCGCAGTGTCAGTTATAACGGGCTGGAAGAACGGATCGACATTGTAACGGGAGATATCAAGGAGGCAGCATCCATATTCGGAGCCGCCTCTTTTGGGGTTATTACAACCAATCCCCCGTATATGATCGGAGACCACGGACTGAAGAATCAGAATGAAGCATTGTATATTGCAAGACATGAGGCACTTTGTACACTGGATGATATCTTAAGAGAGAGTGCGAAGATACTGAAAGTCAAAGGAAGATTCTATATGGTCCACAGACCGTTCAGGCTTCCGGAGATCATGACAAAGATGTGTGCGTATGGAATTGAGCCGAAGCGTATGCGGCTGGTATATCCGTATATAGATAAAGAACCGAATATGGTTCTGATCGAGGGAATGAAGGGCGGCAATCCGAGGATGCAGGTAGAACCGCCGTTGGTTGTATATCAGAAAGATGGAAGTTATACGGAGGAACTGCTTGCACTCTACGGAATGAGTCCGTCGTAAGTAAGGAAAATATCACGGCGCAAAAGCCATGGCAGCAGATGGACCGGGCAGATAGATACAGAGCAGGCACCAAACATAAGATGGAGGAGTATGAGATGGCAGGAACATTGTACTTATGTGCAACACCGATAGGGAATCTGGAAGATATGACATTCCGGGCGGTGAGGATATTAAAAGAAGTGGATCTGATCGCAGCAGAAGATACCAGAAACAGTATCAAGCTTCTGAATCATTTTGAGATTAAGACACCGATGACCAGCTATCATGAATATAATAAGATAGAAAAAGGACACAAACTTGTAGAACGTCTGCAAGGCGGTGAGGACATTGCAGTGATCACGGATGCCGGGATGCCAGGAATCTCTGATCCGGGCGAAGAACTGGTGAAGATGTGTCAGGAAGCAGGGATCACGGTTACAGCTGTTCCGGGAGCCTGTGCATGTGTCACGGCGCTTACGATATCCGGACTTGGAACGAGAAGGTTCGCATTTGAGGCATTTCTTCCAACGGATAAGAAAGAAAGACAGGCCGTTCTGGAGGAACTGAAAGATGAGACGAGAACTATGGTCATCTATGAAGCACCGCACAGACTGGTCCGTACATTGAAGACGCTTCAGGAGACTCTCGGTAACAGACGTATCAGCATCTGCAGAGAACTTACGAAGAAGCACGAGACCGTATTTGCCACAACGATCGAAGATGCGCTGGCATATTATGATGTACAGGAGCCGAAGGGTGAATGTGTCATGGTGATCGAAGGAAAGAGCAGAGAAGAGATCCGCAATGAGGAAAAAGCCAGATGGGAAGAGATGAGTATCGAAGAACATATGGAACTTTATCTCGGACAGGGAATGGACAAAAAATCTGCGATGAAACAGGTGGCAAAAGACAGAGGTGTAGGAAAAAGAGATATTTACCAGGCACTTTTATAGGCTGTTCGTCAACTTGTATAGAAAATGAGAAAAAGATTGTTCAACTTGGGCATTACCCGGGTTGAACTTTTTTTATATACTTTTATCAGAACGAAACAGATAACGACTGGAATAAAAATGATTATAAATCAGGAGGAATTATAGCAATGGCAAGTTTATCATTGAAACACATTAACAAAACATATCCAAATGGATTTGAAGCAGTGAAAGACTTCAACCTTGAGATTGAAGATAAAGAATTCATCATCTTCGTAGGACCTTCAGGATGTGGTAAATCTACAACACTTCGTATGATTGCCGGTCTGGAAGATATCACTTCCGGAGAATTAAAGATCGGAGACAGAGTGGTAAATGACGTAGAGCCAAAAGACAGAGATATCGCAATGGTATTCCAGAACTATGCTCTGTACCCACATATGACAGTATACGATAACATGGCATTTGGGCTGAAATTAAGAAAAGTACCAAAAGACCAGATTGACAAAATGGTTCGTGAAGCAGCTAAGATCCTTGATCTGGAACCACTGCTTGACCGTAAACCAAAGGCTCTTTCAGGTGGACAGAGACAGCGTGTTGCTATGGGACGTGCGATCGTTCGTAATCCTAAGGTATTCCTTATGGAC
>OGRG01002324.1_pt1 | contig 11018 bp, 10 predicted proteins | sample 1553501 | NCBI WGS metagenome assembly OGRG01 (sample SAMEA2580018, study PRJEB22360) | human gut metagenome | biome: human gut; feature: human-associated habitat; material: faeces | place: Denmark | collected 2008/2010 | reverse complement strand
TGCTTCTTCGCCTTTAGCCTTTAGCTTCCTTGCCTTTAGCTTTTTTAATGCTTCTTCGCCTTTAGCCTTAAGCTTCCTTGCCTTTAGCTTTTTTAATGCTTCTTCGCCTTTAGCCTTTAGCTTCCTTGCCTTTAGCTTTTTTAATGCTTCTGCCGTGCCGTAATGATAGCCATAAAGTCGTCGGCTTTCAGGGAAGCTCCGCCGATAAGGCCACCGTCGACGTCTGCCTGAGAGAATAGTTCGTCGGCATTTTTGGGGTTGCAGCTTCCGCCGTATAAGATCGAGGTGTTGTCGGCTACTTCTTTACCATATTTGTCGGCGATGGTTTTACGGATAAAGGCATGCATTTCCTCAGCTTGTGCAGAGGTGGCTGTTTTGCCGGTACCGATAGCCCATACCGGTTCGTAAGCTACGACGATGTGTGCGAACTGATCGGCAGAGAGGTTGAATAAACCGTTTACCAATTGAGATTTTACTACTTCGAAATGTTTGCCGGCTTCCCTCTCGGCTAAAACTTCTCCGACGCAGAAAATGACATCCAAGTTATTTTCCAGGGCACGTTGTACCTTCTTGACCAGGATTTCATCGGTTTCTCCGTAGTAGCTTCTTCTTTCAGAGTGACCGAGAATGACATACCGGCTTCCGGTAGAGGCCACCATAGCTGCGGATACTTCACCGGTATATGCTCCGGAGACTTCTGTAGCGCAGTTTTGTGCAGATACGGCAATGACTGCAGGATCTACCATTTTACTTACTTCGGCCAGATGAATGAAAGGGGTACCGATGATGACCTTCACATCCTTTGCATTAGCAGCTTTTACTTTGCTGTTTACCTCTTTAGCCAGTTCAATCCCTTCCTGCAGGGTTTTGTTCATTTTCCAGTTACCGGCAACAATTTTTTTTCTCATGATTCGTTGTTTTAAATTGCTTTATATTCTTTAATTGTCAGTTTGATTTCTTTCTTTATTTTATCATCCTTTTATATTTCCGGATTATATAGAGAAATATACAGGCGATATAGAGCATAATCAGGCTGTAGATCAGATATCTGTCTGTGATAGCCTGTTGTTCTTGCAGGCAATAGGAAGCTAAGTCTTTGTTCTGTAATTCCTCCACTTCCGGCAGATCCCGGTGGCCCCATTTGTCGAGGATAGTCCCCTGACGTAAAAGGATCAAGCCGGGGTTCGAGCGTACGATCGTTTTCAACTGTATTTCATCGGTTGAACAATAATCATAATTTACCTGATGAGCTTCGGTATATTTCCGGATATCATCGGCGGCAGAAGCACTCAAACCATAAAACCGGTAACCTTTATCTTTGGCATATGCTGCCAGTCGGTTCAATTTTTCCTGATTTTCAGGATCGGTTTTATTGATGTTGTAAGCGATAACCAAAAAGGTATATCCATTATCTTCTAATACTTCCTGGGTGATGTCTCCCAATTCCGGATGTTCGATGACGAAATCATGAATCGGAGCTTTATATCCTTCTTTGATCAGTTTCTGATCCGAGCTGACATATTCCCAGTTTACGGTATCTTGCCAGGGATAGTTTTCTTCTGTAAAGTCTTTTACTTCTCCTGTCTGTTTGTTTTTGTATTTGAGCGTAATCGCATATTCGTCATGCGGAGCTCCGTCGGGGATGGCCATACCCTCGGAGATATTTTTACCGATAGCATAGGGACGGAAATCCACGATAGGCAGGTGACGGAAGGAGTACCATTGTACACAGAACATGAAAATAACCGTCCCCACTAAAACCACAGTTTGTTCCAGAAAGTTGAAAATCGGTTTATACTTATCTCTTGTGTAAAAGATAACTAATGTCATCGCCAGCAGAATGATATTTTTCCAGAAAGTTTCCCAATTGGTTAAGATCAGGGCATCCCCGAAACATCCGCAGTCTGTGACCGGATTCTTGATAGCCAGGATCAAGGTGAGAGGAGTAAAAAATCCCATAAACAAAATGGCTCCCCAGGCAGCTGTTTTTATCTTGATATTCAGGAACAGACAGATACCGATAAGAAAATCTGCCATAGAGAGCAAGAAGGAGAAAAACAGGGTACTGAATCCCATCCAACTCATGCCGAAAGCATTGAAATAATCGGTGAACTTGTAGTCTGAACCGAGCGGGTCCACTCCTTTTACAAAACCAGAATAAATAAATACAATACCGACTAAAATACGGCAGATATTTCTCAATAATTTCATATGGTTGTGTTTATTATAGATTGACATTTTCTACAGTCAGCCGGATCAAAGCGAATACGGCATAATTGATCATATCGTAATAGTTTGCGTCGATGCCTTCCGAAATTAAGGTGTTGCCCTGATTATCTTCGATCTGTTTCGTACGGTTGATTTTCATCAGGATCAGGTCGGTATAAGAACTGGTCCGCATACTTCGCCACGCTTCACCGTAATCGTGATTTTTATCCAGCATCAGGGCTTTGGCTTTTTGAAAATAGTTTTCATATAATTGGGAAATCCGTTGCTGATCGGTCGGGATATCTTCTCCCGGTCCTAATTCCAGCTGAATCAGCCCCATGATGGAGTAATTGACGATACCGATAAATTCAGGGACAATCCCTTCGTTGATTTTGCAGACCCCTTTTTCTTCGATACTCCGGATCCGGTTGGCTTTAATAAATATTTGGTCGGTGATCGATGTCGGCCGTAAAATTCTCCAGGCCATTCCATAGTCGTGCATCTTTTTGGTAAAGATATCGCTGCATGTTCCGATCACTATATCGTATTCTCGAGCTGTTTCAGGCATAGTGTTAAATAATTAAAAACGTACCGATAAAATCGGGTTTATAGACTTTACAGACAAAATAAAAACGGTACGATAAATTTGTTATTATTTTGAACGTGTAAAATTAATGAATAGATTTGAGAAGTAAAAAAGATTGAGGTGAAAGATTGAGGATTAGAAAGAAAGATGGAAAAGAAAAAAGAACTATAATAAATTGAAAGCATTGAAAACAATAAAGTTAGGAAATCAGGAATTGGATTTTACTGTTCCGGCAGTGATGGGGATACTGAATGTAACTCCAGACTCTTTTTATGATGGTGGAAGATACCTGAGTGAGGTAAAAATTGTCGAACGCATTCATCAGATTATGGATGAAGGGGCGGACATGATCGATGTCGGGGCTTATTCTACCCGTCCCGGAGCCGATTATGTAGACGATCGGGAAGAAATCAGACGTTTGTTGCAGGCGGTGGAACTGATTCGGAAACATTATCCGGAGGCGATCGTTTCGATCGATACTTTCCGGGCAAAAGTAGCCGAAGAAATCGTCGCTGCTCAGGGACCTGTTATCGTGAACGATATTTCGGGAGGAACGATGGATGAGGGGATGTTTGATTATGTGGCCCGGACCGGTGTGCCTTACATCATGATGCATATCCAGGGGACTCCACAGACGATGCAGAAAAATCCTCATTATGAAAGTATCGTAAAAGAAGTAAGGAAATTTCTGACAGATCGGATCGCTTGCCTGAATGCCGAAGGTTTTGATAATATTATTCTGGATCCCGGCTTCGGTTTCGGTAAGACTTTGGCACACAACTATGAGCTGATGAATGGGTTGGAGCATTTTCAGGACCTCGGTTATCCCCTGTTGGTCGGAATTTCCAGAAAATCGATGATTTACAAATTGCTGGGTAATTCACCGGCAGAAGCATTGAACGGTACCGCTGTGTTGAATACGGTCTCTTTACTGAAAGGAGCGAATATTTTAAGGGTGCACGATGTCAGAGAAGCTTGTGAAGCGGTAAAGATCTTCAAGGCATTGTCCGGAGAAATGTAATGCCCCATTTTTGGTAACTGGCTTTCCTTGCAGAAACCGATCGGAAGACCGGCGGAGTTAAAGTTCGGGTTCAGGGCCGAAGTGTGTAACTTCGCCGGTCAGCCTTTGGGGCTTTTAATCGGTTTTCAGGGTTCCCAGAAGAGGAGCGATGATTTGCCAAAGGACGATCCCGACAGTCACCGAGATATTGAAAGAGTGTTTCGTCCCGAATTGGGGAATCTCTATACAACCGTCGGACAGATCGATTACCTCTTGTTGCACTCCCTTGACCTCATTCCCGAAGATCAGCGCATATTTCTGACCGGGTGACAGAGAAAAGTTTTCCAGCGAAGTGGTATTTTCGGCTTGTTCGATGGCAAAAATCCGATAACCTTCCTTTTTCAACCGATCGACCGCTTCTGTGGTATCTTTGACATATTCCCAATCGACCGCATCTTCGGCTCCCAGGGCAGTTTTATGCACTTCCCTGTTTTCCGGAGTGGAGGTGATACCGCAGAGAAAGATTTTTTCGATGCGGAAAGCGTCGGAGGTTCGGAAGACCGAACCTACATTATTCTGACTGCGGACATGATCCAATAGGATGACCACCGGGAGCTTGGGAGCTTTTTTGAAGGCTTCGGTACTGATCCGGTTCAATTCTTCGTTTTGTAATTTTCGAAAGTTCGTCATGGCGTCTCTTATTGTGTGTTGGCAATTTCTCCGATGAGTGTGGCGGAAGTACAATCCTTGATTTTAACCTGAATCAAAGAACCGATCGGAATATTTTTAGCCGGAAAAACGATTACTTTATTCTGACTACTCCGTCCGAACATCTCGTCGGAGCTCTTTTTAGATACGCCTTCTACCAATACTTCGAAAGTTTTACCGATATCGCGGCGGTTACTTTCCAGCGACCATCCGGTTTGCAGGTCGATCAGTTCCTGCAGACGCCTGCCTTTCGTGGTTTCGTCGATGTTATCCGGGAGGCTTTTGGAAGCTTGGGTACCGGGGCGTTCCGAATATTTGAACATATATGCCAGATCGAACCCCACTTCCCGCATCAATTCCAGTGTTTGCCGGTAATCTTCTTCGCTTTCGTTATGGAAGCCCACAAATACATCTGTCGAGATGCCGCAATCGGGGACGATGCGGCGAATGGCAGCGATCCGGTCGAGATACCATTCCCGTGTATATTTGCGGTTCATATCTTTCAGGACAGAATTACTTCCCGATTGTACCGGCAGGTGAATGGCTTTGCAGATATTGGGCCAACGGGCGATCGTTTCCAGGGTTTTATCGCTCATGTCTTTGGGATGTGAGGTGGCGAAACGAATCCGCATATCCGGGACCGTACGGGCTACTAATTCCAGAAGAGCCGGAAAGTCGACCCTCGTTTGTTCGTCTTTATAAAGATAGGAATTGACGTTTTGTCCCAATAAAGTGACTTCTTTGTATCCCCGGCGTTGCAAATCGATCACCTCGCCGACGATACTGTGCGGACTCCGGCTGCGTTCCCGTCCACGGGTATACGGGACAATACAGTACGTACAAAAATTGTTACATCCCCGCATGATAGATACGAAGCCCGAAATCGCCGTCTCGTCTATGCGCGAGGGGCAAATGTCTTTATAAGTCTCGGTGGTAGAAAGTTCGATATTGATGGCTTTTTTGCCTTGTGCTGCCTGTTCGATCAATAGAGGCAGGTCCATATAAGCATCGGGACCGACGACGATATTGACATTTTTCTCTTCTTCGAAGAGTTTCGCCCCCAGGCGTTCGGCCATACAACCCATCACGCCTACCAGGAGGTGAGGGTTGCGTTTCCGGATTTCCGAGAATCCCTGTACCCGGCCTCTTACCCTTTGTTCGGCATTTTCCCGTACAGAACAAGTATTCACCAGAATGACATCCGCTTCGTTCTTATCGGTTGTATGTTCGAAGCCGGCGGCGGTCAGAATGGCTGCTACAACTTCGCTATCAGCCACATTCATCTGGCAACCATAGGTTTCTATATAAAATTTTTTTACCATAATTTTTGTTGTTTCTTTCTCTCCGAATAGATCGTCCTATTGTTTTTAATCTACCGCAAAAGTAATATTTTCAAATGGAAGAGCTGTCTGATTCATAAATTTTATGGTTGAATGACTAGCGCGGGAGAATAATTCGTTTAAATTTGTGGGATGGATAGAAAACGTATATATTATATGGTTAGTTTTCATCGTTTGATTCATTATCAACTCAATGGTCAACTGCACCATATGGATACGTTTGCCGTGCGTGGTTAACGATACAAAGATACGAATTTATCTTATTTATGTCTTTATAGACTGCATACTTCCCACAAAACATACAGTCTATGGAAGACGTGTTTGTGATTTTCGGTCACTGTTCGTGTTATTAAAAATCATTTTTTTCTTTTGATCGGGAGTCTGGGAAATAATTTCCTGAAACGCACCAGATAAATGGTAATATTTCCTCCTGCAATAATCAGAGTGACTGCGAGAATAATCATCAACATACCGCAACTCAACCGTAGTGTCAGGGATTCTCCGAAAACGACTACTCCGAAGAAGACAGCGGTCAAAGGCTCTAAAGCCCCCAAGATAGCTGTAGGGGTGGAACCGATATATTGTATGGCCTGGGTAGTACAAAGAAATGAAATCGCCGTTGGAAAAATAGCTAAAGCGATCAGGTTACCCCACAAATACCAGGTTTCAGCCACACGAAGACTTTGGCCGAAATCGACCCGGACCAAAAATAAGACTAATCCAAAGAGTAAAACATAGAAAGTCAACGAAAGCGTCGCTAAATTCTTCAGGGTCGACTGGTTCACTCCTACAATATAAATAGCATAGGATAGGGCAGAAATCATCACCAAAATAATTCCTGTCAGATTAAGTGTGCTACCGTCACCGCTTTTATATAGCAGGCCGATACCTCCCAAGGCCAGTAAGATACATAATACTGTCGGTAAGGTTAATTTTTCTTTAAATGCGATCCACATGATCAATGCAACCAGGATAGGATAGACAAACAACAAAGTGGAGGCAATACCGACATCCATATAATTGTAACTCTGAAACAATGCCAGCGAGGAAAGGGCTACCAGTAATCCCATTATGATCAAGGGCAACACTTCTTTACGTTTCAGCTTAAAACTTCTCCCCCTTGCCACGATCATCATCCCCAACACGGGTATGGCAAAAAGATAACGGAAAAAAAGAACCGAATCCGGATTCATACCTGCTTTATACAACGGCAAGGCAAATAACGGATTCATCCCATAAGTGGCCGCTGCAACAGCGCCTAAAATATACCCCTTGGCTTTTACGTTCATAAAATTGAATTTTGTGGTCAAAAATAATTCATTTTTAGTTATCTTATCAGCAACAGGCAAAATTTATCGAGGGAATTAGAGTTACAAGAATTAATAGAATTACAGGAGTTATAAAGGGCAGGATACACCTTTTATAACTCCTTCTTCCAACAAGTAATGAATCAAAAACAGTACCGACAGGTAAGCAGGAGGTAGTAAATAAAACTATAAAGACTTATATTATGTGGTATTTTTCGTAACTTTGCCTGTCGTTTTACATATTGCATTCACTTAAAAATGAAAATAGAAAAATTGCAATCCTTATCAGACGAAATTTTAGATGAATTATTGATCGTATGGGAAAAATCAGTACGTAGTTCTCATCATTTTCTGAAGGAAGAAGATATCGAATACTTCAAACCCTTAGTGAGAGACCAATATTTCCTGGCGGTCAAACTGTTTGTCATACGCAATGAGAACGGAAGGATTGCCGCATTTATGGGATTAAGCGATAATATGCTGGAAATGTTGTTCGTACTGCCCGAAGAGCAAGGACACGGCTACGGTAAAGCATTTGTGGATTATGCCATCAACAAATGTAATACCTATAAAGTAGATGTTAACAAAAATAACACACAGGCTTACCGATTTTATTTGCATATGGGTTATAAGGTTATAGGACGGGATGAATTTGATTCTTTCGGTAAATCTTTCCCTATTATACATTTACAGCAGCCGTCTCTTCCGGATTCAAAACTTTGAATTTATGCACTACAATATCGGATATGGTGAATGGTTTGGGGGTAATCATATGGGTTGCTGCTATGATCTTCGGGGCGAGAAAACAAGGGTTTATCAAATAATCGTGTGATGAAACAATGGTAGTTTTACATATGGGAAAGGCGCATAGCTCTGATGAAGTGACAGATTGTTCGCCAGCAACCAAAATTACGTTGTCGATACTTGTAGCTTTTTTTCTCTCAAATTGCCCTGATATTCTCCATCTGTTATCGTTCTAACATATTCATACCCTAATTTTTCATACCATGAATTCAGTTTTTGATTGCCTACTATACAATCGAGCCTCACAAAGTGCATACCCTGCAATCGTGTATACTCCTCTATTCGTTGGAGAATCTCTTTTCCGGCATTCTTTTCTCCGATAGCAGCTACAAGGTTATGAACATAATATGCTTTGCCATTCGATTGTCCCCAACGGACATCTTGCGTTAACAATACAGCACCTGCTATAATCCGATTGCTGTCTTTAGCAGTCAATACATACAGCAATCCTTTTTCAGCAGCCTGAATATAATAACCGTCAGGATAACGTTCACGATAATGGCTTTTATTCCATTGATTTATACCGTTACAATCCATCCATTCAATACGGCGTTCTATAAGTCCGATAATATCGGGGACATCGTAAATGGTTCCTGAACGGAATAGGGAATTATGTAATACCATATCATTTGAGTTCTTTCATTTGGCAGTTACAAAATTAATCATTTTCCGCATATCACATGATGAACAAGTATATATTAGCTGAATAAACCACTTCCTTTTATTTCAGAAAAAGAATTAATTTATCCTTCCGGTAATAATATCGGTATTGTAAAACTTTCGAAAGGAATATTGTTCCTGTCTGACTTCCAGACAGTATCGAAAATACCGAGGGTTACAGATGTTAATTCTAACCGCTGTAACCCTTGTTGCTTAAAAGCGCTTTGATCTTGTTTTTAGAATCTGATTCCCAGAGTGATTCGGGCTTCATTGCTTAGGTATTTGTTTTTTACAGGCTCGGCTTGAATGTCGTAGTAGGAATAAAATACGGTTTCATTTTCCGAGAACTTATGAATAAATGCTGCATCACAATAGAACATACCGAAATTGAGGCCGGCTCCTGCAGTAAAAGCCTGAATACGGTTATAATTTTTATGAGTTTCGTTGTGGTAGGGGGAATCCCAGAATGCATAACCGGCACGCAGGCTGAACAGACTGTTGAAACGATATTCGGCACCAACCCTGAAATTATGAGTAGCACGAAGATAATCTTCGATGTCCTGATTGGTGGTTTGTTCCATAGAACCGTCATAATCGTCTTCAATCTCACTGATATTGGCATTCTGGTAATTGACATATTCGTAATCGACACTGACGATAGCCTTTTGGTTGAGTACCGTGGCCATGCTTAACATAGCCCGCCAGGGGGTACGCATATTAAAGTCTACCGAATAGTCCGGACTGTAAAAATCGAAGTCGTAACCCTCTCTGCCATTTGACGGATCTTGTGACGTATAGAAAGACGAGTATATCGAAGTGGCCATGCTGTAATTCATATTGTACCAGGTCGGGGTATGGATGGCAGCTCCTAACCGGATTTCCGGGATGGGACGATAAATTACCCCGAATTTCAGATTGGTACCCACTCCATTCATTTTCTTATATTCATAATAAGTATAATAATCTAATCCACTGGGTGAATTTTCGGAGGGAGCTTCCGTATACCCGGAATGCATTTTATACCAGATGGACTGAATACCGATGGTCAATCCCAGGTACAATTTGTCTTTATAATTGGTACCGAAAGAAAAAGCATATTCTCCCTGGTTACCGTCTTCTTTCATGCGTTTGGTCTGGGCCACAATTTCTCCATTATGGAAGATAGAGTGATAGTAGCCGAAATTAGGATCTTCTTCATCCTCGTTCCGGTTGATCAGGTAACATTGATAAGCCAGATAGCTGCTGAAAGAATTCAATTCGTCGGAGGGATAATCTCCGCTGCTTGCGGCCAATACGTCCAGCAAAGAGGTGGAGGAGTTCCAGATCACCTGATCGGTTTTTCGGTTGAAATTATTCAAATTGGTATAATTGATACCGAAATTGATGCCTTTCCAGTCGAAGTTGGGAGAATAAAAAGCGAATACAGCTCCCAGATCTCCCAATTGGAAAGAATTATCTTTAGGACTATAGTCGGTAGCCTTGGTGTTGGCAAAATTTAAACTGGGCGTAATGGAGATTTCCGATTTCCTGAAAACGCCGATACCGGCCGGGTTAGCACTTAGGGTTGACAGATCACCCCCCAAAGCTCCGAAGGCACCCGCCATACCTGCCGAACGGGCTGTTCCCCAGTTCTGTATCCTTGAAAATTGTACGGCATCCTCGAAAGTCTGGGCTTGTGAAGCAAATGTGAATCCCAGAAGAACGGATAATATGATTACTTTTTTCATGATGTGCTGGTTTAAGTTTATCTTCTAGTTGGACGATTTACTGTGCCCCGGGAGGAACCACCCGAACTCCGGGAAGGGCTGTAACTACTGCCTGAACTCCGGGAAGGCGATGAACTCCGGGAAGGGGTATAACTGCTACCCGAACTCCGGGAGGCCGATGAAGATCTCCGGGGAACATAATTCGAAGAACTGTTGTTATTATAAGTCGGTCTGTAACTATTTTGAGGACGATTATAAGTTTTTACATTACCTGAACCGCTACCGGACGGACGGGTATACCGGTTGTTCGTAGTGGTTGAAGGCCGGGTTGTGGTAGATGGCCGGTTAGTCGTCGTTGATGGCCGCGTTGTCGTTGTCGGGCGATTCGTCGTTGTCGACGGCCGGGTGGTTGTCGACGGCCGGGTTACCGGACGTGTTCCCCCTTGTGAGGGACTGGACGTATTGGTTCCCGGGCGTATATTCGAGCCTGTATTCGGCCGGGTGATCGTTCCTGGACGGGTAGTTGTCGTATTCGGACGTGTCGTACCTGTCGGCCGGTTGATACCGGAAGTATTGGGGCGTGTTGTGCCCGGACGGTTAATCGTTCCGGTTGAACTGCCCGGACGGGTGGTTGTTCCTGTTCCTGGCCGTAAAGAGTTGCTGGTGCCCGGGCGTAACGCACTTCCTGTACCCGGACGG
>OGRG01002322.1_pt1 | contig 11026 bp, 8 predicted proteins | sample 1553501 | NCBI WGS metagenome assembly OGRG01 (sample SAMEA2580018, study PRJEB22360) | human gut metagenome | biome: human gut; feature: human-associated habitat; material: faeces | place: Denmark | collected 2008/2010 | reverse complement strand
GTTGCGGTCCGGGATGCCGTCCCGGTGGACGGTGGACTACGCCTACGAAGGGATGCGGCTGCGCATGCGCTTGGGCCTCACTTCGTTCAAACACGTGGGGCTTTTTCCGGAGCAGGCGGCCAACTGGAATTTCATCTACGACAACTGTGTGCGGATGAGAGCGGAGGAACGGACGCCGAAGGTCCTGAATCTCTTTGCCTATACGGGCGGAGCGACGCTCGCGGCCCGGGCTGCGGGAGCCGATACGACCCACGTGGATTCGGTCAAACAGGTCGTGACCTGGGCGCGGGAGAATATGGAGCAGAGCGGCTTGGAGGGGGTGCGCTGGATCGTCGAAGACGCGCTCAAATTCGTGCAGCGCGAGGTGCGGCGAGGTAATCGCTACAACGGAATTATCCTCGATCCTCCGGCTTACGGACGGGGTGCCAACGGCGAAAAGTGGATTCTGGAGGATAACATCGGCGAGATGCTCGAATGTTGTGCCCGGTTGCTGGAGCCGTGCGGAGCGTTCCTGGTGTTGAACCTCTATTCGATGGGGCTGTCGGCAACGCTCGCTTCGACCGCCGTGCGGCAGGCCTTCGGCACGCCGTTTGAAGAACAATTCGGAGAACTCTGCTTCGACGACCGGGCCGGCAAGCGGCTTCCCCTGGGGACGTACTGTCGTTTTGCCAGGTAGCCGACGATCGGGTTGCCGGCACGGGGCAGAGCGGTTTGAAAAACTTATGAAATTATGACTACGCTCTCTATTGTGCTGGGTATCCTGACCTGGTGTCTTATTTCCGTGCTGATCGGGCTCGTCGGCAGCCGCCGCAAGATCGGATTCGCCTGGACGTTCGTTTTAAGTCTGATCCTTACGCCGATCGTGGGTCTTATCGCGGCTCTGACCTCGCCGAAACTGCCGCACGGAGGCGAGAAATGGGGCTTCGTGCACATCGGATTCATGGTGCTTACGGCATTGGCTCTGATCTCTTTTCTGGTGGTGCTCTTTACGGGCGGCATCTTCTTCGTCGCCGGAGGAGAGTAAGCGGTTAAAGATAAATTGCGATGCCTGCGGCAGCCGAGAGGACGATCATCAGGATCGGATTGAGCTTGAAGTAGGAGCCTGCGAGTACGCCGCCGAAGAGAATCCAACTCCAAAAGTCGATGAAGCTGGCGTCGCCTGCGTCCTGCGGAAACATCAGCAGGAGTGCGGCCGCCCCGATCATGCCGATCACTACCGGGCGGAGTCCCCGCATGGCACCGCTTACCAGCGGATTGCCCTTGAGTCGGGTGATGTAGCGGGCGACCAGAATCATCAGCGTCATCGACGGCAGGCAGACCGCGAAGGTCGCGATGACCGAGCCCAGGATACCGTACCATATGCTGCCGCTTTGCATCCCGACTGTGTAACCCACGTAAGTCGCCGAATTGATGGCGATGGGGCCGGGCGTGATCTGCGATACGGCCACGATGTCGGCGAATTCGGCGTTGGTCATCCAGGCGTGCTGGACGACCACTTCGTTTTGGATCAGCGACAGCATGGCGTAACCGCCGCCGAAGCCGAAGAATCCGATTTTCAGATAGCTGACGAACAGTTCCCAGAATATCATTGCTTACTCTTTTTTGCGATAGACAATTCCCAGGCGATGCCTGCGCCTGCACCTACGGCAAGAATCAGTACCGGTGAAAGTCCCAGCCACCAGATCAGTCCGGCCAGTGCGGCGGCCAGTACGATCATGCTCCAGTGCATGCCCCGCGTGAGGGTGACCAGCGGGGCGATGATCAGGGCGACGACCGCCGGGCGCATTCCCTTGAAGGCTGCATCGACGACGGGGTTCTGGCGGATGCCTGCGAAGAAGAGGGCGATCGCCAGGATGATGAGGAACGACGGCAGCACGGCACCCAGCAGCGATGCGCAGGCACCCCGGAGCCCCGAGCGTTTGTATCCGACGAAGACGGCCGTGTTGATCGCAATAGGGCCGGGGACCGATTGTGCCAGGGTCAGCAGGTCGAGAAATTCCGAAGCGGGGATCCACTTGCGGTGGTCGATCACCTCGCGTTGGATCAGCGGGATCATGGCGTAGCCGCCTCCGAAGGTGAAGAGTCCGATTTTGAAAAACGACCAGAATATTTCCCAAAGTTGTTTCATTGTACCGGTTTTGAAGACGGTTGTCTGTCGTCCGTTCCGATTTCGGATTCGTTGGCGGCAGCCACCAATGCGGTCGCCATGACGGCGGCCGTTTCCGTGCGCAGGCGCTGCGAGCCGAGCGTGATTTCGCGGAAACCTCCCCGGACGGCCAGGTCGATCTCTTCGGGCGAGAAGTCCCCTTCCGGCCCGATCAGAACCAGTACGTCGCCTCCTTTGTGCAGGATGTGGGGCAGAAATGCCTTGCCCAGGGCCGAACGGGGAGCGTCGCAGTGGGCGATGAATTTCTGTCCGTCGAAGGGCTGCTTGATGACCTGTCGCAGCGGAGTTATTTCGTGCAGGCGGGGGTGGTAGGCTTTGAGCGACTGTTTCACGGCAGCCGTGATGACCTTGTTCTCCCGTTCGGGCTTGAGCGTGCGTCGCTCGCTATGCTCCGTGGCGAGGGGGATGATCTCCGCGACCCCGATTTCCGTGGCTTTTTCGAGGAACCATTCGAACCGGTCGTTGTTTTTCGTCGGGGCGACGGCCATCGTCAGGCGGTAGGGCAGCTTGCCGAATTCGCTGTTGGTGTCGCGCACCCGCACCCGGCAGCGTTTGGGATTGTCGTCCACGATTTCACAGCGGTAGAGGTTACCGCGGCCGTCGGTGATGTGCAGCTCTTCGCCGCAGGCCATGCGAAGCACGCGGATGCAGTGTTTCGACTCTTCCTCGCTGAGCGTATATTCCGGAGGAACGATATCGGGGGCGTAAAACAGTTGCATTTTTTATAAATTGTTTACCTTTGCAAAGGTAAATAAAATCCAACGAACCGATGAAGCGATATTCTTTATTTTTAATTTCATTGATTCTGCTTATGACTACGGGATGCAACCAGCGCAAAGAGGTGGCGGAGAATCCATTCTTCGAGGAGTGGGAAACGCCCTACGGCGTGCCTCCTTTCGACCGGATCCGGCCCGAACATTTTCTGCCTGCCTTCCAGCGGGCGATGTCGATCCAGGAAGCCGAGATCGACGCCATCAAATCCAACGGCGATCAGCCCTCTTTCGAGAATGTCATCCTGGCTTACGACCGCTCGGGCTTGATGCTGGAGCAGGTGGGGCTGGTTTTCAACATGCTCTGTTCGGCCGACGTGAACGATCAGTTATTGGCGGCGAAAGAGCAGGCGATGCCGTTGCTGGCCGCCCATCGGGACAATATTCTGCTCGACGAGGTGCTTTTCGACAAGATCAAAGCCGTTTACGACCGTCGCGGCAGCTTGGGTCTCGATGCCGTGCAGACGCGCCTGGTGGAGAAGATTTACGGTAAATTCGTGCGGGCCGGAGCGCTGCTCGATCCGCAGCAGAAGGAGCGGTTGCGCCAAATTAACGGCGAATTGGCGCTGCTGCCCGTGAAATTCGGCAATAATGTTCTTCGGGCGACGAATGATTTCGTGCTGAAACTGACTGATAAACAGCTTGACGGACTTCCTGCAAGCGTGCAGGGCATAGCCCGGGAGAAGGCTGCGGAGTTGGGATTGAACGATGCGTGGGTCGTTACGCTCGACGCTCCCAGCCGGATTCCGTTTCTCACGTATTCTACTCAGCGCGACTTGCGGGAGCAGTTGTACAAAGCATATATCGACCGTTGCAACGAAGGCAGCGAGTACGATAACCGCTCTCTGGTGAACGATTTCGCCCGCCTGCGTAACGAGAAAGCCCGCTTGCTGGGCTATCCCTCCTATGCGGCTTATGTGACGGCCGATGAGATGGCCGGAACGCCCGCTGCCGTTTATGAGTTGTTGAACGAAGTGTGGACGCCGGCGCTCGATCGCGCCAAGGAAGAGATGGCCGAGATGAATACGATGTTGCAGCGGGATGTGCCGGGGGCGACGTTCGAACCCTGGGATTGGTGGTATTACGCCGAAAAGGTGCGCAAGGACAAATATGCGCTCGACGATGCTACGCTGCGGCCCTATTTTTCGCTCGAAAATGTTCGGGAAGGCGCTTTTTCGCTGGCGAACCGGCTTTACGGGATTACGTTCCGTCCGTTGGTCGCACCGGTTTACCACAAGGATTGCTCGGTATATGAGGTGCTCGACGTGGACGGGACTCATTTGGGCGTGCTCTATTTCGACTTTTTTCCGCGCAGCGGCAAGAGCAGCGGTGCGTGGTGTACCGCGTTCCGCAGCCAGCGCTACGAAGGCGACGAACGCATCGCTCCTGTGGTCGCCATCGTATGCAATTTTACTCCGCCGACCAAATTGACGCCTTCGCTGCTTACGCTCGATGAGGTCCAGACCCTTTTTCATGAGTTTGGGCACGGGCTGCATGCGCTTTTCGCCGACGTGAAATATCGGTCGCTCGGCAGGGTGGAGGGCGATTTCGTGGAGCTCCCTTCGCAGATCATGGAGAATTGGGCGACCGAACCCGAAGTGCTGCGCCACTATGCGATCAATTATACGACGGGAGAGGTGATTCCCGAACGCTTGATCAAGCGCATCCGCGAAAGCGGCAAGTTCAACCAGGGCTTCATTGTCACCGAACTGGTAGCTGCCGCTCTTACCGATATGGATATTCACGCTATTACGGAGTACGAACCTTTCGATGTGAACGAGTTCGAAGCCGATGCCGTGTACGGTCGCCGGGGATTGATCCCGCAGATACAGCCCCGCTACCGCTATCCCTATTTCCTGCATATTTTCGATGGGGGCTATGCGTCGGGATACTATTTCTATATCTGGGCGCAGGTCCTCGACAAAGACGCTTTCCGGGCCTTCGAACAGACCGGCGACGTATTCGACCGTGCGACCGCCCGGAAATTCCGGACGCTGCTTTCTCGGGGCGGTTCGGCGGACGGTATGACCCTCTACCGGGATTTTCGCGGGGCCGATCCTGATAAACGGGCGATGCTCGTGGCCTGTGGCCTGATGGAGGAGCTGCCCGAAGAACCTGCCGACAGCCTTGCCGTGCCCGTCGTGACCCTCGAACCGAATGAAAAGCCTAAAATCTAATTTAACCGATGAAAAAGATTGTTATGACATTTTTAACCGCTTTGGCAGCCGGATGCGCGGACCATACGATGCCCGTTGCCCAGCTGCCTGAAATTGATACGAACAACCCCTTGCTCGCGGAGTGGAATACGCCGCACGAAACCCCGCCGTTCGACCGGATCCGGGTGTCCGATTACGAACCGGCGTTCGATGCCGCGATCGCTGTGTCGCGTGCCGAAATCGACGCGATCGTAAACAATCCAGCCAAGCCGACCTTCAATAATACGATCGTGGCGCTCGATCGTCAGGGCCGGCTGCTTTCGCGGGTCGAAGGTATTTTTTTCAACCTGCTCGAAGCGGATGCTACGCCCGAGATGCAGCAGGTGGCCGAGAACGTACAGCCCAAATTGACGGCCCTGTCCAACGACATATCGCTCAACCCGCAGCTCTTCGAGCGTGTGAAGGCCGTCTATGAACATCCGGGGTGGTTCCTTTCGAAAGAGGACAAGAAATTGCTGGAGGAAACCTATAACGGTTTCGTGCGCAGCGGTGCGAACCTTTCCGATGAGGACAAGGAACTGTACCGGCAATATTCGACCGAACTTTCGGAGCTTTCGCTCCGGTTCAGCCACAATGTGCTGGCTGCCACGAATGCCTTTACGATCAATATCACGGATCCGGCGCAGGTGGCCGAGCTTCCCGATTTCGTGCGGGACGGTATGGCCGCCGAAGCCAAGGCCCGTGGCGAGCAGGGATGGACGGTGACGCTTCAGGCGCCGAGTTACGTCCCTTTCATGGAGTATTCGACCAACCGCGAGCTGAAGGAGAAGCTTTGGAGAGCCAGCAACTCCCTCTGCTTGGGCGGTGAGTTCGACAATACGGAGAACATCAAGCGGATGGTCAATCTGCGTTTGAAGATCGCCAACCTGTTGGGGTATCCGACGTACGCCGATTACGTGCTGGCCGACCGAATGGCTGAAAACGCGCAGACGGTCAATGCTTTCCTGGATGAATTGCTTGCCCAGACCAAGGAGTATGCCGTGAAGGATTACAATACGATCGGGGAGTATGCCCGCTCGCAGGGTTTCGAAGGCGAGGTCATGCCCTGGGATATGGCTTATTACTCGGAGAAGTACCGCCATGAGAAATACGAGCTCAACGAGGAGTTGGTGAAGCCTTACTTGCAGTTGGACAGTGTGAAGCGGGGGGTATTCCTGCTTGCCAATAAGCTCTACGGCCTTAATTTCACGCCGAATCCCGAAGTCCCGGTCTATCATCCCGAGGTGACGGCTTACGACGTGACCGACAAGGACGGTCGCTTCCTGGCGGAACTTTACCTCGACTTCTTCCCCCGGGCTACCAAACGCGGCGGGGCTTGGGAAACCGAGTTCCGGAGCGTTTCAATCGTCGAGGAACACGAAACCCGCCCGCTGGTGTCGCTGGTGATGAACTTCACCAAGCCGACCGATACGACTCCTTCACTGCTTACTTTCAGTGAATTCGAAACTTTCCTGCATGAGTTCGGACACGCGCTGCACGCCATTCTTTCGGAGGGAGAGCACGAGTCGATCAGCGGTACGCACGTATATCAGGATTTCGTCGAGCTGCCTTCGCAGATCATGGAGAATTGGGCGACCGAGAAAGAGTTCCTCGACTTGTGGGCCGTGAATTACAAGACCGGAGAACCGATTCCTGCCGACCTGATTGCCAAGATCGTCGCCGCAGAGAACTATCAGGCGGCTTATTTCAATGTCCGCCAGTTGCTGTACGGGCTCAACGACATGGCATGGCATTCGATCGACAAGCCGTTCGAGGGCGATGTCGAACTGTTTGAACGGACGGCGATGGCTCCGGCTCAGGTACTCCCGGTTGTCGAGGGTGCTGCGATGTCGCCGGCTTTCAGCCACATTTTTGCCGGCGGATATGCTGCGGGCTATTACGGTTACAAGTGGGCCGAGGTGCTGGCGGCCGATGCCTTCTCGCTGTTCAAGGAGAAGGGTATTTTCAATCCCGAAGTGGCGGAGGCTTTCCGCCGCGAAATTCTCTCGAAGGGCGGTCACGAACATCCGATGACGCTCTATGTGAATTTCCGGGGACACAAGCCCGAAACCAAGGCTCTGATCGAAAAGATGGGACTTGAGAAGAGTTCCGAAAAGTAAAATTATTTTGGAAGACGAAGGAGGGCGCTGAACTTTAGTTCAGCGCCCTCCTTCGTTATATGTAGTGCGTACGATCCGCAAAATCGTAAGGGTGCACTATCCCAAATTGCAACTAACAAAGTTTCGAATCCACAGTTGCACTTGTTGCAGAAAATGTTTGTTTTAAGGAACTTTGCACCGTTCATAATGGCAATGGCGCCCGAAAGGGCAGGATGTTTTGCATTTTCCGTCTATATCGCTATATTTGCGATGACATATTGAATACACGGAAAGTGTAAGTTTATTCTCGAAAGTCGAACGTAGGAAATTCCACTTTTTAGCAGAGAATAGGCGGACATCTTCTCGCGTCGTATCCACTTGTGGATATAGGCGTGGGGCTGTTGCTTATTTTATGCTATAAGGTTTCCTACGACCTGACTTTCTAAAATAAGTTTTCAGCACCACGCTTTTTTTTATTATTTATCGTCGAGGTGCGGGCGAGAAAAACCATTTGATGTATGAAAAAAGTGTTTTTGATTTTATTTTTTTGTCTAATTGCAGGGGAAAGCATAGGATCTTCACCTGGTGATTTTGAAACGCTGGTTAAATATGATATTAAAGGTATGAGTGCAGATAATACAATTGTGTTGGATTTTAATGGATTCACATATGGAACAATAGATTATGGGATTTACAAAAGGAGAGGATATTATTTTGTAATAATTAATGATAATGCAATTGCAGAAGGAATAACTATGTTTGAAGTAATTAAATTTGACCGGTTTAATGAAAATGGAGATAAAGGGATGAGGTGTGTTCTAAAACAAATGGGAGAATCTGAAGGTACGTTTCAGGCTACATTTGTAGAACGAAGTGAAAATAACCAAGGAATAGGATTTTTTATTATTGAAATGAATGGGGAAGAACATACATTAATGTATATTTTATCACCTCAAAAATAATTTTATTAATATTTGAAAAAGCTATGAAATTTAAACTATTGTTATTATTGGTGTCTATTAATTTTATATGTAGTTCTTATGCTGTTGTACCTAAACCTTTTCAACCGGTTACAAGATCTCGTGTTGCTCCTATAGATTTAGAGGTCGTGGCAAAGGCATATGGTAGATTGCAAGCTATTCATGATCAACGTCTCGAATATTTAAATGATTTAGTGGATTATGTGCTTTATCTTTTGGGAGAGAATACAAGTGAGATATTTAAACTTAAAATGCAGAAGGTTTATTCACAATTAAAAACTTTTTATGATTATCCGTCATTAGCTGACGAATCTGTTTTTCGGGAGTTGAAAAAGATTGAATTGTATGTTAAAGAGGAGGTTAATTTGTATAATCAATATCATTAAATAAAGTTAAATGTATGAAAAAAATACTTCTTTTGTTGTTGTTATTTCTTCCAATTGTTGTATCTGCTCAAAAATATGTAAAAGGATATTATCGTAAGGATGGAACATATGTTCAAGGATATTATAGGTCTGAACGAAATAATACGAATTGTGATAATTGGAGTACGAAAGGAAATATTAATCCTTATACTGGGAATAAAGGAACAAAAGCGACGGATTATTCTATAGAGGCATATCAGCAAAATTGTAATAGAGGAAAAAAGATATACACGGGGCCTAAAGGAGGTCAATATTATATCAATAGCAACGGGAATAAAACGTATGTTCCTAAAACGAAAAGATCGGAGAAATTATATCCGGGAAATTGAAAGAAAGTAAATACAAGTAATGTTACGATTAATATATTGTGCACTTACTTTGGGAGTATTGTCGATGGCCGGATGCCGGAGCGGGCGTCCGGTCGTCGGTACTTCCGATGATCGTGCCGCAATTCCTGTAATGGCCGTAGCACCGGACAGCGATATGCTTTCCGCTGCAATTGCAGATACGGAGAATGAAGTTTGTCCGGCTGATTCGGGCGATCCGGAATCTTCGGAGCATCGGCGACTGTATCGGAGGAGTACGGAGCCGGCGGATTCCGTTTGGATAAATAGATTGAATGGGGTGATACCTGCCGGACAGGATCGTGCGATCCGTGTTTATATCAAATACAATCAACCTGTTTGCGGGTATGAGGTGACGGCTTGTTGGATGCCGTTCGATGCTTATAGTGAAACCGGCGAGTGGGTGATGAATTTCCGTCTCGTATCCGGCGGCCGGAATTTTCAATATGCCGATACGGAGAAATATTCCAATTCTATGTTGATGGATATTACGTTCGCAAAGAATTTTCAAGGTTATCGAAATGGAGATGTCTATTATTTCGATTACGTATCTGCGACTGATTCCATCAATAGAGAATATTATCCGAACTCACCGTTGGGATATTATACTCCTTTTCAGTTTTTCGATGCGGACTTCGACGGAAAGGATGAGTTGCTGGTGAACGATTTCGGAATGGATCGACAGGGAAATTCGTACACGGTTTTCGATATTACGGCAAAGGGTCTGCATCGGAAAGATTATCTGCCTTTCGCAGAGATCGATAACGAAACGGAGTTCTATCCGGCGGTTGGGACGATTGTCTTGTATGCACATGACGGGGTGCACGATAGCAGTTGGTCCACATTTCGGAAGCGACAAAATCGGGAGCGGCGAAAAACTTTGCTTGTACCGGATCGGCTGGCCGATGCGACAAGCGGGCGGTTGTTGCAAAAATATAACGAACAGGGGGAGGCGGACTTCGAACTTGCTGCGATTCAGCAGACTTTTGCGATTTGGGAACAAGACGGCCGTCAAAATGGGGATTCGATTTATGTTTACGAAGTTACTGACGAAAGATTGGAACTGATCCGGATGCAAAGGAGCGATACCTCCCGGAATGTAGAAATCTATAATCCCATATCGTTTTCTTTCGAATACGAACCGAATGTTCAGGGGTATCGTGTCGAAGGGCGATTATTTGCGTTCGATACTCCACAGGGACTGGGAAACCGACTTGAAGGGCCGTGCCGTCTGTCGTTTTACAACGAATCGACCGGTTGTCGATACGATATTTTTTGTGAACATTATTGTGATGAAAGTTCAATTCCCGGGTGGTATGATGAAACAGGGGAATATGTCTTCAATCCGGGAGTCGGAAAGACCGAAGGAACATTGTGTTTCGATTACAGTACATTGCAAGGTGAGGATGATCGGGGGCCGTTTGTATTCGAGGATGTCGATTTCGACGGTAAGGATGAAATTCTGATTCGCAGAACGAGTCCGTTGCGGAACTCCGTGCATTATTACGAAGTCTATAAACCTGTCGGTGCAGACAGTTGTGTCTTGTTGAATTATCCGCCTTTCAACGGGTTTTATTGCGATCATTGCGGTTGGGATGAAATTTCTCCGGAAAAGAATTCGATTACGAGGTATCATTCTGATCATAAAATGCAGGTATTCTGGTTCCATCGACGAATCGGAATATCCGGATTCAATTATCCGTATGCCGTGGATACGGTCAGGGCAGAGTTTTTTTATTTATGAATAAAACCACCCGTGCAATGGTAGCACGGGTGGTTTATATTTTAGATCGCTGGCGAGATCAGAACTCCGAGGTGAAGTAAAATCTGATGTCCTTGAAGTTTTCCTGCGCCAGGGCCAGGGCATAGCTGGTGTCGGCCAGAAATACATCGCGGCCGTGCTTGTCGATGGCCATGTTCGTATGTTTGCGCCGTTTGAAGTCGGCCAGCTGCTCGGCGTTGTCGCTCTCGATCCAGCAGGCTTTATAGATGGAGATCGGCTCCCCGCGGGAGGGGGGGGGGTGTTGTTTCCGCCCACGGGCAACT
>OGRG01002303.1_pt1 | contig 11088 bp, 8 predicted proteins | sample 1553501 | NCBI WGS metagenome assembly OGRG01 (sample SAMEA2580018, study PRJEB22360) | human gut metagenome | biome: human gut; feature: human-associated habitat; material: faeces | place: Denmark | collected 2008/2010 | reverse complement strand
GGATGGACAAATAAAAAGAGTTTATACTTATTCAGGAAGAGCTGCTGTAAAAAATAGTGATGTGGTAAAGAAAGGTGAAGTGGTCATTGAAGGTGTGGATGGCAATGAAGGTGGAGAGTATGTAGTAAGGCCAAGTGGTATGGTTATTGCCAATACATTTTATGAAAAGGAAATGAATATTAAAATATCAGGAGTTGAATATAAGAGAAGTGGAAACAAAGATTTAGATATTTATATAGAGCTTTTTGGTAAGAAAATATATCTTAAAAAATCTACAAAAGATTTTGAAAAGTATGATAAAATAGAAAAGAGTGGCAAAATATTTAATGAAGTGATATATTATGAAAGAGTAGAATCCACCATTGAAATGACTGAAAGTGAAGGGGTTAACTTAGTTTTAGATACTTTAGAAAAATCATTGTCTAAGGATTTAAAAAGGGATAGTAAAATTATAGATAAAATAGTCACAAAAGAAAGAATTGATGATGAATACTTAAACATAAAAGTCGTTTTTGTTGTAGAACAAAATATTGTAAGTGATGAGGTTGTAGAGTATTGAGGTTACTAAAGGATGAGAAGGTGATTTAAATGATGAAAAAACAAAATAATAGTAAAAGAAATTGGAAGAAGTTCTATATATTTTCTGCACTTATCTTTATTACTTATTTCATTTTATTAACTGCTGTAACTCCCAAAAAGTACAATTTAGTTAAGGGAGATATAGCTAGTGAAGATATTAAGGCCACCAGAGATATTGTAGATGAAGAGGCCACTGAAGCTAAAGAAAATGAAGCACGGGAATTAGTGCCTAAACAGTTTTCTTTAAAAACTGATGTGAAAATAGAAGCTTCTCAAAATATAACAAATTTTTTTAATAAGTTAATTAATTTAAAAAGTAGTCAAGAGGATGAAGTATTAAAAATAACAGCGTTAAAGAAGATTGGAAGCTTTACTCTTAGTGATACAGAATATAAAGCATTGCTAGCTTTGACAGTTGAAAAAGATACAGAAATTCAAAGAATATTGCTAAATATATTGGATACTGTTTATGCAGATATTATATCTGAAGACAATGATACTGATTTAGAATCAGCTAAAGAAGTAGCAGAGGAAAAAATATTAGATACTGAAATAGATGAAAATATTAAAGTTATTATGATTAAGATGATTAATAGCCAGATAAAGCCTAATTATGTAGAAGATACTGAAAAAAGGGAGGAATTAATTAAGGAAGCCCTTAAATCAGTAGAAAAGGTTATGATTAAAAAAAATCAGACAGTAGTTAAAGAAGGAGAGCCAATTACAGAAAGGCAGATAGAAATACTTACTGAATTAGGTATAGTTGGCGATTATATGGGAAGAGGTTCATTGGTGACTTATATAATTTTAGGTGTTTTAGTTATGACTGTTTTTGCATTGGAGTATTTCATAATAAAGAAAGAAATAGCACAAAATTATAAGATGGCTATTTTAATTTTATTGCTTAATATAATAACACTTATATTATCTTTTGGTTTAAAGAGTTTATCGATTTTTATAATTCCTATTGCTTGTGTACCAATGATTATGGCAGTGCTGATAGATTATAGAATCTCTCTTTTAATAAATATAATAAATCTAATTTTGGTAAGTATCATAGTTGAATTCGATCCACAATTTATTCTTATGGCGTTATTAAGTATAATGGTTGCAGTAAGCACATTAAAAAGAGCTACCCAAAGAAATGACATCTTATATTCAACAGTATATGTGGGAATAGTAGCAGCTATAGTAGTTTTTGCTACAGGAATGCTTTTATCAAGTGATATAACTGTAATATTAAAAAATGCAAGTTGTGTAGCTGTTAGTTCTGTTATTTCAGGAATTCTTGCTATAGGTATGCTACCATTTTTAGAATCAAGTTTCAATATAAATACTAATATGAGTTTGTTAGAACTGGCAAACCCTAATAGTCCGTTATTAAAGAGACTTTTGATGGAAGCACCAGGAACATATCACCATAGTATCATGGTAGCTAATCTGGCGGAAGTGGCAGCAGAAGAAATAAATGCTAATTCAGTAATTGTAAGAGTTGGAGCATATTATCATGATGTTGGAAAGATAGTAAGACCTCTTTTCTTTGGAGAAAATCAAATTGGTCAGGATAATCCTCATAATAGAATAAATCCTAATTTAAGTGCATCACTTATTATTTCTCACGTAAAAGATGGTGGGGAGTTAGCAGATGAATATAAACTACCTAAAGTTATAAAAGATATAATATTAGAGCATCATGGAACAACTATGGTGAAATATTTCTATTTTACAGCAAAGAAAAATGCAGATAATCCAGATGATGTTAAGGAAGAGGATTTTAGATATGAAGGACCAATTCCAAGTTCAAGGGAAGCTGGGATAGTAATGTTGGCAGATAGTGTTGAAGCAGCTGTACGTTCAATTAAAGAGCCTACTATTGAAAAAATAGAAGATATGGTTAATAATATCATTAATGATAAGTTGAATTCTCATCAATTAGATGACTGTGAACTAACTTTAAAAGATATTGCTACTATAAAGAAATGTTTTTTAAAAGTTTTAAACGGACTTTATCATAAAAGGATAGAGTATCCGAAGGAGGAAAAGTAGATGAGAAGGTGAAAGCCTTCTTATTTATTTATGATTTAAAAAATTAATCATGTAAGAAGTTATACATAGAAGGAGTTTAAAAATGATTTATACTGATAATAGACAAGAAAAATTAAATGTTGATGAAGAATTTATTAATTCTTTAGAAGCAGTATGTGATTTTGTATTAAAAAAAGAAGGAGTAAATTGTAAGTATCAAATTTCATTACTATTTGTAGATAATGATGGGATTAGAGAAATAAATAGAGAAACAAGAAATATTGATAGAGCAACCGATGTGTTATCATTCCCTATGCTTGATTATCCAAACAAAAAGTTTTTTAAAGATGTTTATATGGATTACAAATTTGATGAAACTTTTTTAGATGGCGACGAATTAGTTTTAGGTGATATAGTTTTATCATTAGAAAGAGCGTTAGAACAAAGTCAGGAATATAATCATTCATATAAAAGGGAAGTATCATATTTAGTTGTACATTCAATATTACATCTTCTAGGATATGATCATATGGAGGAAGATGACAAATTAATTATGAGAAAAAGAGAAGAAGAGTTACTAGGAGAATTAAATATTTCAAGGTAGGTAATTTTTAGGGAGTTGAAGGATTAATGGGAATGAAGAAAATGCTGGAGAGTTTTAATCATGCAATAAATGGGATTGTTGATACTGCTAGAACACAGAGAAATATGAAAATTCATTTGGTGGCAGCTGTATTGGCACTAGGTGCATGTTTTTTCTTAGATATATCTAAGGTTGAGTTTTTAGCTTTAGCAATAACCATAACTATGGTTATTGTTGCTGAAATGATTAATACAGCTATTGAAGCAGTGGTTGATTTAAATACAAATTTCTATCATCCATTGTCAAAAGTAGCTAAGAATACAGCAGCAGGTGCAGTTCTAATTACTGCAATAAATGCAGTTTTAGTAGGTTACATAGTTTTTTGGGATAAGTTATCACAATTTTCTTATGAGATTGTCCATAAAGTAAAAAAATCTGAGCCATATATGATATTTATAGCTCTTGTGATTGTAATAATAACAACGGTGATAGTTAAAGCAATTTTTGGTGAAGGAACGCCACTTAAGGGAGGAATGCCAAGTGGGCATAGTGCATTAGCATTTTCATTATCCACAGCAATATCCCTTATAACAGAGAAACCTATATGCATAATTCTAGCTTATCTTATGGCTTTTATTACTGCCCAAAGTAGGGTAGATTCAGAAGTTCACTCTGTCTTTGAAGTAATAGTAGGTGGACTTTTAGGTATTTTACTGACATTATTAGTATTTACAATATTTAAGCTGTAATAAATTGAGGAAATAGTATATAATAAAGTTCAATAAAAGATGTATTAGCGTAAAAAATCTCAAGAGGAGACTTAAGTAAACAGGAGGAAATGATGTTTAAATCAGGATTTGTAACAATTGTAGGAAGACCAAATGTTGGGAAATCAACGTTAACAAATAAAATAATGGGTGAAAAATTATCTATAGTATCTAACAAACCACAAACTACTAGAAATAATATACAAACAATACTTACTGGGGAAGATTATCAAATAGTATTTGTTGATACTCCAGGTATACATAAACCTAAACATAAATTAGGTGAATATATGGTAAATTCAGCAAAGGATTCTATCAAGGAAGTAGACTTAGTTTTATTCCTAATTAATCCATGTGATGAAATTGGTAAAGGTGATAAGTTTATTATTGAAGCATTAAAAGCACAAAAAGCTCCAGTATTCTTAGTTGTAAACAAGGTTGATGAGAATACTCATGAAAGAGTAGCAAAAACTCTTCATATGTATTCAAAAGAATATGATTTTAAAGAAATTATACCAATATCAGCTTTAAGAGGAAAAAATGTTGATACTTTAGTTAATCTTATGATTCAAAATCTTCCAGAAGGTCCACAATTCTATCCAGAAGATATGATAACTGATGTACAGGAAAGATTTATAGTTTCAGAAATAGTAAGAGAAAAAGCATTAAGAAATTTAAGAGACGAAGTACCACATGGTATAGCTGTAGATATAATACAAATGAAGCAAAATGAAAAAGGAACTTATCATATTGAAGTAGACTTAATATGTGAAAAGACATCACATAAAGGAATAATAATAGGTAAAAATGGAGCAGTATTAAAGAAAATTGGTGAAACTGCAAGATATGAAATAGAAAGACTTTTAAATGCCAAGGTTAACTTAAAAATATGGGTTAAGGTTAGAAAAGAGTGGAGAGATAATAATTTACTACTTAAGGAATTAGGATATAAGAAATTAAAATAATAGGGGATGGACAGTTTTGGCACTGGTAAAAACTAAGGGAGTCATTATAAAAGTACAAGATTACAAGGAAAATGATAAACTGCTATGGATGTATACAGAGGAGTTAGGTAAGGTAACTTGTATAGCTAAAGGTGCAAAGAGAAGTAAAAGCCAGCTTTTATCAGTTACACTACCTCTATGTTTTGGTGAATATCTGTTATTTAAAGGCAAGAATTTATATAATCTTCAGGAAGGAAAAATAATAAATTCATTCCAAGGGTTATTGAATAATCTGGAAAAGTTGACATATTCATCTTATTTATGTGAACTAATTGATATATGTGTAGAAAGTGATGAAACAAATGCTACACTATTTAAAGAATTTATGGTCTGTCTTTATTTATTAAATACAGATGTACTAGATTATGAGCTACTGGTAAGAGCATTTGAACTAAGGCTCTTAGAAGCAACAGGATATAACTTAGAGTTAGATAAATGTTGTATTTGTAAAAATAAGATAGCAGTAGCTGATTATATATCATTATCACATTATGGCGGAGTTTGTGATGAATGTAATAAAGAATATGGATTTTTTATCAGCAAACCTGCATATAATGCTTTGAGATTTTTAAAAAATACATCAATGGATAAAGTATATAGGCTGAACGTAAATGATGAAATTAAAAAGCAGATGGAAAGAGTAATTACTAACATAATAGCTAATAACTATTCTAAAAGACCAAAAAGCTTGGAAATGTTAAGTTATATAAAGGAGTGATAGAGATGGAAATAACACTTGAAAAAGTTGATCAGGTAAGGGAAAGGACAGGAGTATCTTATGCTAAGGCAAAAGAAGCATTAGAGCATACTAATGGTAGTGTTTTAGATGCAATTATTCTTTTAGAATCTGAAATGAAAAATGAAAATTCATTTAACGATGGAATGAAAGTAAACAATGGAGCAGAAACTGTTGAAGAATTTAAGATATGGCTTAAAGACCTTATCAACAAAGGAAATGTGTCTAGAATAAAAATATCAAAAGATGAAAAGGTATTAGTTGATGTTCCAGTAAATGCAGGAATCGCAGCAGGAATAATCGGTATCATAATTCCACCAATTTTAGCTTTTGTAGTAGTAGCTGCGGTGGTAACACAAGTTACTATTGAAATTACTAAGAGTGATGGAACTGTAGAAGTTGTAAACAAATATATCACTAAGACTGTTAATGATGTAAAAGAAAAAGCAGCAGGATTTACAGAAAAGGTAAAAGAAAAATTTGAAGATATTAATGTAGATATAGGCAGTAGTACTTCAAAAAATAAGGATACAGACCTAGGTGAAAATACGTTTACTTACACTGTTAAATTTGAAGATATAGATGATAAAAAAGAATAGCGAAGAAAATAAAAGAAAAATAGAGATATTTCATTTGAAATAATGATAAACTATATGTATTCAGATAATTTGATTGAATTTTCAGAAAAATCAGCATAGTAAAAAAAAGATAAAATGTTATAATTATACTGTAAATATGAAAATATAAAAGTTATCTGAATATTTCTATTTGTTTAGAAAGAGGGATTAATTTGAAATTTTCACAAAGACAAGAGGAAATAATAAAGTTAGTCAAAGAGGGACAGCCTATAACTAGTGAAAATTTAGCCGAAAAACTAGGTGTTACTAGGGCAGCTTTAAGAGCAGATTTGGCTATACTAACAATGACAGGGACTTTAGATGCAAGACCTAAAGTAGGATATGTTTATTTAGGACGAAAAACAAATGGAGATGTTTTAGAAAATCTACTAAAAATAAGAGCAGATGACGTAATGTCAAAGCCTGTAACCGTTAATGAAAATACTATGGTTTACGATGCGATAGTATATTTATTTTTAAACGATGTAGGAACTTTATTTGTAGAAAATAATGATGCTTTAGTTGGAGCAGTGTCTAGAAAGGATTTCTTAAAGATAGCTATTGGTGGCACTGATATTCATAAGGTACCTGTAGGTGTAATAATGACAAGAATGCCTAACATAATATGTGGTAGCAGGGACGATAGTGCAATAATTCTAGCTAAAAAAATAATAGAACATGAAATAGACAGTATACCAATTGTTGAAAAGGTAAAAAGTGATGATGGTTCTAGGGAAGTAATTAAGATAGTTGGTAAGATGTCAAAGACAAATATTACAAAACTATTTGCAGGATTAGGGGAAGAGAACTAAGGTTAATAAAATTAACTGCAAAAGAAAAGGGTTTATATCATACGTAGGATAAGAGCTATTTAATAGTGGCTTTTAGCTAATTTAAATACTTATAAATAGGTTATTTATAAGTATTTATTATTACTCTCAAAATAAAGGCTTATGAAAGCTTTTATACTTAAGTGCGCTACGGAGCTAAGCTTCGATAGTATATACATTTATAGATTAAAATGATCGGAGGAGTATTGAGATGAATAATAAAAAGTATGTTTACCTTTTCAAAGAGGGAAATGAAACAATGAGGAACCTACTTGGAGGTAAAGGAGCAAACTTGGCAGAAATGACCATATTAGGAATTCCTGTTCCACAAGGATTCATTGTTACAACTGAGGCTTGCAATAAATATTACAATGATGGAAAAGTAATTTCAGAAGAAGTTCTTGAACAAATTCAAAATCATATTGCAAAATTAGAAGAAATAACAGGCAAAAAATTTGGAAGCTTAGAAAATCCACTACTAGTATCTGTAAGATCAGGTGCAAGAGTTTCTATGCCAGGAATGATGGATACTATTTTAAATCTTGGCTTGAATGATGAAGCGGTGGAAGTAGTAGCAAAGCAAACAAATAACCCAAGGTTTGCTTATGACTCATATAGGCGTTTTGTGCAAATGTTTTCAGATGTTGTAATGGGTGTTGAAAAAAGGCTATTTGAAAATATCATTGATGAAATGAAAGAGGCGAGAGGTGTTCATTATGATACTGAATTAACAGCAGATGATTTGAAGGAATTGGTAGTTAAATTTAAGGATTTATATAAAAAGGAAATGAAAAAGGATTTTCCACAAGATCCTAAGGAACAGTTAGTTGAAGCTATAACTGCTGTATTTAGATCATGGGATAATCCAAGAGCAATAGTTTATAGAAGACTTAATGATATTCCAGGGGAATGGGGAACAGCAGTTAATGTTCAAGAGATGGTATTTGGTAACAAGGGAGATACTTCTGGAACAGGTGTTGCTTTTTCAAGAAATCCAGCTACAGGTGAAAAAGGAATATATGGTGAATATTTAATGAATGCACAAGGAGAAGATGTTGTTGCAGGTATTAGAACACCACTTTCAATCACTAAATTAAATGAGCAAAATCCAGCTTTGTATAAACAGTTTATTGATATAGTTAATAAACTTGAAAATCATTATAAAGATATGCAGGATATGGAATTTACCATTGAAGAAGGAAAGTTATTCTTCTTACAAACTAGAAATGGTAAGAGAACAGCTCAAGCAGCCTTGAAAATAGCTGTTGATTTAGTTTCAGAAGGTATGTTAAGTAAAGAAGAAGCTATTTTAAAGGTGGAACCAAAACAATTAGATTCACTTTTACATCCAACCTTTGAAGCTTCAGCACTTAAAAATACTAAGGAAATAGCTAAGGGATTACCAGCTTCACCAGGTGCTGCTTGTGGAAAGATAGCTTTCACAGCAGAAGAAGCAAAGGAAAGAGCAGAGAAAGGTGAAAAGGTGGTTTTAGTAAGGCTTGAAACTTCACCAGAAGATATCGAAGGTATGATAGCTGCTGAAGGTATTTTAACAGTTCGTGGAGGAATGACATCACATGCTGCTGTTGTTGCTAGAGGTATGGGTACTTGTTGTGTAGCTGGATGTGGAGAATTAAAAGTAGATGAAGAAAAGAGAACTCTAGAAGTTGGAGGTAAGGTATATACTGACAAGGATTATATTTCTATTGATGGGTCAACTGGTAATATTTATGGAGAAGCAATTAAGACTGTTACTCCAGAAATATCAGGATATTTTGCAACATTTATGTCATGGGCTGATGATGTACGTACATTAAAAGTTAGAACAAATGCTGATACTCCAAGAGATGCTTTACAAGCTCGTAAATTTGGGGCAGAAGGTATTGGATTATGTAGGACTGAGCATATGTTCTTTGATGAAGATAGAATTATGCCAATGAGAGAAATGATTGTTGCTAAAACAGAAGAAGAAAGAAGAAGAGCACTTGGAAAACTTCTTCCAATGCAAAAAGGAGATTTCAAGGCAATGTATGAGGCTTTGGAAGGAAGACCAGCAACTATAAGATTCTTGGATCCACCACTACATGAATTTGTTCCTCATAGCGATGAAGAAATAAGAGAGCTTGCAGGACAGATGTCATTAGATTTTGAAGAATTAAAGGCTACTGTAGAAGGATTACACGAATTCAATCCAATGCTTGGTCATAGAGGATGCAGATTGGCTGTAACTTATCCAGAAATAGCAGAAATGCAAACTAGAGCGATAATAGAAGCTGCTATAGAAGTTAAGAATGAAAAAGGTTATGATATCGTACCTGAAATAATGATTCCATTAGTTGGTGAAGTTAAAGAGTTGAAGTTTGTTAAAGATATTGTTGATAGTACTGCTAAGGCTGTAATGAATGAAAAGGGTGTTACATTAGAATATCACGTAGGTACAATGATTGAAATACCTAGAGCTGCATTAACAGCTGATGAGATTGCTAAAGAAGCTGAGTTTTTCTCATTTGGTACTAATGATTTAACTCAAATGACTTTTGGTTTTTCAAGAGATGATGCAGGTAAGTTCTTAAATGATTATTATGAAAGAAAGATTTATGAACAAGATCCATTTGCTAAATTAGATCAGGTTGGTGTAGGTCAACTTGTTAAGATGGCAGCAGAAAAAGGAAGAGCTACAAGACCAAATATTAAATTAGGTATTTGCGGTGAACACGGAGGAGATCCATCTTCAATTGAATTCTGCCATAATGTTGGTTTAAATTATGTATCATGTTCACCATTTAGAGTGCCTCTAGCAAGACTTGCTGCTGCACAAGCTCAAGTTAAAAATCCTAGATAATTAATAAAGAGACTATATCATTTCTGATATAGTCTCTTATTGATTTTATAAAATAGTTATGGAATATTTATCTTCTATAATTCTAATAAGTCTATAGATAAAATCTAACTGATTTTCACTTCTTTCCAATCCTTTCTCAAGTAATGTGCAAAAAGAAATGGGATTACATTTTTTTATATTATTGTAGTAATCTCTTGATATCTTCCAAAACTTTTGTGGAAAAGCAAGATACGCTAAAATATATTTAAAATCAGATTCATTTAAGGTGTTATTTTCTAAATATGAGTCAATAACTTCTAAAGTAAGATAAGTGCTCCAGTTAGATGATGGACGTTTTAATAATCTTCTTAAGAAATATGCAATATCATGTGAACAGTAGTCATAAGAACATTTATCAAAATCTATTATCCATATACAATCTTTATTAATTAGTATATTTTTATTTACATAGTCACCATGACAAAGTGAGGTGGATAAATCATTTTTATCCATAGATGAAGTAAGAGAAAGGGAAAGTTTGGCAAGTTCTAGATTGTAGTCTAAGCTTTTTAAGAATATTTTGGAAAATTTATCTTGATAATTATTAGCCAAATTAGCACATTTCAAAATTGAATTTAAATGTTTAGTCAGTGTAAGATGGTAATCATCTAAAGATTGCCTTTTGGCACTTCCTAAAATAGGAGTGAAGTTCTTACTTGTTTTATGTAATTTACCAAGAGTTTTAGATGATAAATAAAGATGATTAATATTATCAAAATCACACTTGTCTCCTTCTACCCAATAAGTTAAAATAAATAACATGTTATTATATATAACAAACCTATTACCATTATTTGCAGGGAGAAGTTTTGGGACTTTAATACCGTTTCTATATAGCCATTCCATAGCAGAATACACAAATAAAAGATTTGCTTCATCATAATAAACCTTTTTTATACAATAGGAATTATTATTATAATTTATCTTAAATACAGCCCGTTGCTTAGTGGTATCTTTGATTTTAACAGTATTTATATCAGCATTATATATAGAATACTTTGGTAAAATATTATTTTTGATAGTATCAATTGTAAAAAGTTCATCTATTGAAGAATTTTCTGAATTT
>OGRG01002293.1_pt1 | contig 11142 bp, 8 predicted proteins | sample 1553501 | NCBI WGS metagenome assembly OGRG01 (sample SAMEA2580018, study PRJEB22360) | human gut metagenome | biome: human gut; feature: human-associated habitat; material: faeces | place: Denmark | collected 2008/2010 | reverse complement strand
CAACTATGCTTGTACAGTGGGCTGTTATGGGTTCTATATACATGGAGAATGTTGTTGGAATTAAGAATCCAAGAGTTGCAATTGTCAATGTCGGACTTGAGGAAGAAAAGGGAAATTCACTTGTCAAAGAAACATATCCAATGCTTAAAGAGTGTCCTAACATTAACTTTATAGGAAGTATTGAAGCAAGAGAGATTCCTAACAGCTATGCAGACATCATTGTATGCGATGCATTTGTTGGAAACTGTATCTTAAAGCTTTACGAAGGTGAAGCCAAGATGATACTTGGCAAGATTAAGGGTGTTATGATGTCATCTTTAAAGACTAAGATTGGAGCACTTCTTATTAAGAAAGCATTAAAGACACAGCTAAAGTCAATGGATGCTTCAGAACATGGAGGAGCTCCTCTTATCGGTCTTAACGGTCTTGTTGTAAAGACTCATGGCAATGCCAAAGCTAAAGAGGTTAAGAATTCATTAATTCAGTGTGTAACATTTACAAAAATGAATATAAATGATAAAATTATTGATGCGCTCGGTCAGATTCCAGAGCAGCATAATTAAAGATTGAAAGGATAGATATTATGGAATTCGAGAAGTTACAGAATATTATTGCAGATGTACTTAACATTGATAAATCAAAGATTACTCCAGAGACAACATTTGTTGATGATCTTGGAGCAGATTCATTGGATGTTTTCCAGATTATTATGGGCTTAGAGGAAGAATTTGATATTGAGATTCCAAATGAAGAAGCTGAGAAAATCGTAACAGTTGGAGACGCAGTGGAACAAATCAAAAATGCTTTAAACTCATAAATATAACTTTTAAGCATACAGGCTGTCGCAACGAAATCTTTTCTATGTGCGACAGCCTCTTTACGTTACTGATAAGAAAAGAGGAGAGGTTTTTTGGTAATGGCTCAGGTGGCTGAGGTATTACGAAAAATCCTCTGTGAGAGGAGAAAATATGGCAAATTTTTTAGAATTACAGGATAAAATTGGATATGAATTCAAACAGGAGAAACTGCTGCGTCAGGCATTGACACACAGCTCTTTTGCGAACGAGAAACATTTGAGAAAACATTCTGATAATGAAAGACTGGAGTTTTTGGGAGATGCGGTGTTGGAAATCGTTTCCAGTGACTTTTTGTATAAGGCATATCCGGACAAGTCGGAAGGAGATCTGACAAAGCTGCGTGCGAGTCTGGTCTGCGAACCGACGCTGGCAATCTGTACCAGAGAGATGGAACTTGGCAAATATCTGTTCCTTGGAAAGGGCGAAAATCTGACAGGTGGAAGAAACCGCAATTCGATTCTCTCGGATGCATTAGAGGCAGTGATCGGAGCAATTTATCTGGATGGTGGATTTGAACATGCAAAAACGTTTATCCATAAATTTATTTTAACAGATATTGAACATAAAAAGCTTTTCTATGACTGCAAGACAAGTTTACAGGAAGTCGTGCAGGGACATTATGAGGAAGAACTGAATTACAGATTAATTTCAGAGGAAGGACCAGACCATGACAAACGCTTCTCAGTAGAGGCAAGGATTGGCGAGCGGGTGATCGGAACAGGAATCGGTCATACAAAGAAGGCTGCCGAGCAGGAAGCTGCCTATCAGGCACTGCTGCTTTTAAAACCGGTCCAGAAAAAATAATGCAGGAAACGGAGTTATGAAATGTATCTGAAAAGTATAGAAGTTCAGGGATTCAAGTCATTTGCAAATAAGATCGTATTCGATTTTCACAATGGGATCACCGGGATCGTTGGACCAAATGGAAGTGGTAAGAGTAATGTTGCAGATGCAGTGCGCTGGGTATTGGGTGAGCAGAGTGCAAAACAGCTTCGTGGTGCAAGCATGCAGGATGTTATTTTTGCCGGTACAGAAAACAGAAAACCTTTAAGTTATGCATATGTTGCAATCACTATGGATAACTCAGATCATCAGCTTGCCATTGATTTCGAGGAAGTTACGGTGTCAAGACGTGTTTACCGTTCCGGCGAGAGTGAGTATCTGATTAATGGAAGTCCGTGTCGTCTGAAAGATGTCACAGAACTTTTCTATGATACCGGTATCGGTAAAGAGGGATATTCTATTATCGGTCAGGGACAGATCGAGCGTATCTTAAATGGTAAACCGGAAGAGCGAAGAGAACTTTTTGACGAGGCGGCAGGAATCGTAAAGTATAAAAAGCGAAAAGCAACTGCCCAGAAAAAGTTAGAGAACGAGCGGGAAAATCTGGTGCGTGTCAATGATATTCTGGCAGAGTTAGAGCGTCAGGTCGGTCCGTTGGAGCGCCAGGCGGAAAAAGCCCGTATTTATTTAAAGAAAAAAGAAGAGTTAAAAACGTTTGATGTCAATATGTTCTTATTGGAAATGGAGCGTATTGACAGACAGTTACAGGAAGTCAAAGAAAACTATTCGATTGCGGATCGTGATTATCAGGAAGCAAAAGAAAGTTATGAGCAGATAAAAACAGAATATGAAAAGCTTGAACAGGATATGGCGGCAGAGGACGAAAAGATCAATGCGATCCGTGACGAGATGAGCCAGTCTGCAGTGACAAAGAACAGGCTGGAGAGCCAGATCGAGATCTTAAACGAGCAGATCCGTTCGGCAGAGCATACGGATGAACATATGCAGAGCCGTCTGGATGCCATCAACCATGAGAAAGAAGAACGTATTTCTTCCGGAAAGACTTATGAGGAAGAAAAGGCTGCTCTGGACGCACAGATCTCTGAGATTGAGGAAAAGAAAAAAGCAGCGGAAGAAGCACTTCAGACATTGCAGACAGAGATCGCGAGATGTACGGAAGGCATGGAAAAAGGCAAAAGTGAATTGATTGAACTGTTGAACAGCAAGGCTTCCATTAAGGCAAGACAACAGCGGTTTGACACGATGGAAGAACAGGTCAACATCCGAAAAGCCCAGTTAAACCAGAGACTGCTAGCAAGAAAAACAGAGGAAGCAGATTTAGATTCTGTTTTAGCAGAGTATCAGAAAGATTTCGATTCCGTCAATCAGAAAATAAAAGAGCTGAAACAGGCCGGACTTTCCATGGAGGAGAAAAGCCGCGACTGGAAGAAAAAATCCATTGAGACAACGCATACATTAGAGGAGACACTTGCAAGATATAACAAGCAGCAGTCCAAATTAGAATCTCTGAAAAATATTGCAGAGCGCTATGATGGATATGGTAACAGTATCCGCAAAGTGATGGAACAAAAGGAGCAGAATAAGGGACTTCTTGGAGTTGTTTCTGATCTGATCCAGGTGGAGAAGAAGTATGAAGTTGCCATCGAGACGGCATTGGGTGGAAATATCCAGAATATCGTCACCGAGGATGAAGAGACTGCGAAGAAGATGATCTCTTTCTTAAAAGAGAACCGTCTGGGACGTGCAACTTTTTTACCTCTTACAAGTGTAGATGGAAAAGGCAACTTTAAAAATATGGATGCCCTAAAAGAACCGGGCGTCATTGGACTTGCCAATACGTTAGTTAAAACAGAGGCAAAATACGAGGGCGTGACTGCCTACCTGTTAGGAAGAGTGATCGTCACAGAGAATATTGATTTTGCAATCAAACTGGCAAAGAAGAATCATTATTCCCTTCATATCGTAACGTTAGAGGGAGAGTATTTAAGCCCGGGTGGCTCCATGACAGGTGGTGCATTCCGCAATAACAGTAATCTTCTCGGAAGAAACCGTGAGATCGAAGAATTAGAGGAACTGATCAGCAAGTCAGAACAGAAGATAAAGGAAAGCCGCAACCGGCTGGAGGATATCAAGACAGCACAGAGTCTGCTCGTGGATGATATCGAAGCCAATAAGGCAGAACTACAGGAGCAGCTGATTTTACAGAATACGGCAAAAATGAATGTGGATCGTGCAGCGGCGCAGAAGAACGAAAGTGAAAATGTGTATGCGGGACTGATCGCAGAAAACCATGAGATAGAGAAACAGCTTCAGGAAATCAACGATAATAAAGCAAAGATATCAGAAGAAATTGAATATGTGAAAAACCGTGAGAGCCAGATTGAGGAAGAAAATAAGAACTTCCAGCAAATTCTGGATGCGAAAAGTGCAGACGTGGAATCTGCCACAAATGCGGTATCACAGGTGACATTAGAACTTGCGGGAATCCGTCAGAAGGCAGAATTCGTAATGGAAAATCTCACACGTATCCAGAGCGAGATCAGGCGGTTTGACGACGAGCGCGAAGGCGTGTTAAACGAAGCGAAGAATGCGAAAGCAGATGTGGAGAAGAAACGTCAGGATATCGAGGAGATTAAAAAGACAATTTTAAACTCCACAGATTATCAAAAAGAGCAGGAGAATGCTTTAAAAGAGCATACCCGGAAGAAAGAGGAGATGTCTGCTTCCTACAAGGGATTTTTCCAGAAACAGGAGGATGTTTCCAGGAAAATCGCAGACCTGGATAAAGAGATTTACCGTTTGAACAGTCAGAGAGAAAAACTCGAAGAAGCCGGAAACTACCAGACGAATTATATGTGGGAGGAGTACGAGCTGACACTGCATGCAGCGATGGAGTTGAGGAATGAGGCATTTTCGGATCTTACGGATCTGAAAAAACAGATTGCAGGCATCAAAGATGACATTCGAAAACTGGGAGATGTCAATGTCAATGCTATTGAAGATTACAAAGAAATCTCGGAGCGTTACGGTTTCTTAAAGGGACAGCATGATGATCTGATTGAGGCAGAAAAGACTCTGGTTGGAATTATTGAAGAACTGGATACCGGAATGCGCAAACAGTTTATGGAAAAATTTGCAGAAATTCAGCGCGAGTTTGACAAAGTGTTTAAGGAACTTTTCGGTGGTGGAAAAGGAACGCTTGAACTTGTAGAAGATGAGGATATCTTAGAGTGTGGTATCCGTATCATCGCACAGCCGCCAGGAAAGAAATTGCAGAATATGATGCAGATGTCCGGTGGAGAAAAATCTCTCACAGCAATCTCACTGCTTTTTGCAATCCAGAATTTAAAACCATCTCCATTCTGTCTGTTAGACGAGATCGAGGCGGCTTTGGATGATTCCAACGTCAGCCGTTTTGCAAAATACTTACATAAGCTGACGAAGAGCACACAGTTTATTGTCATTACCCACAGACGTGGCACCATGGCTGCAGCGGATCGTCTGTACGGTATCACCATGCAGGAAAAAGGTGTTTCCACATTAGTTTCGGTCAATCTGATCGATGATGATCTGAGCAACTAATTCAGAGGACACAATGGGACAAATCATATAGAAACGAGGAAAAAGGGATGAGCGAAGAAAAAAAAGGCTTCTGGAGCCGTCTGGTTTCCGGACTGAGCAAGACGAGGGATAATATTGTTTCCGGCATTGATGCGGTATTCAATGGATTTTCCAATATTGATGACGATTTCTATGAAGAGATCGAAGAGATTCTCATTATGGGTGATATCGGTGTCAATGCAACGGAAGCTATCATTGAGAACCTGAAGAAAAAAGTAAAGGAAAATCATATCAAAGATCCGGCAGAGTGCAAGGAACTTCTGATCAACAGTATCAAAGAGCAGATGGATGTCGGAGAGACAGCCTATCGTTTTGAAAACGAGAAATCTGTGGTGCTGGTGATCGGTGTCAACGGTGTTGGAAAGACGACATCCGTTGGAAAGCTTGCCGGAAAATTAAAAGATCAGGGCAAAAAAGTTGTCCTTGCAGCAGCAGATACATTCCGTGCCGCAGCCGGAACACAGCTTCAGGAGTGGGCAAACCGCGCCGGAGTGGAGATGATCGGCGGACAGGAAGGCGCTGATCCGGGAGCTATCGTATATGATGCGGTGGCAGCAGCAAAAGCGCGAAATGCAGATGTACTTTTATGTGATACCGCAGGCAGACTTCATAATAAAAAGAATCTGATGGAAGAACTCAGAAAGATGAATAAGATCATTGACCGGGAATTCCCTGAGGCATACAGAGAGACATTGGTTGTTCTGGATGCAACGACCGGACAGAATGCGCTTGCGCAGGCAAGAGAGTTTGCAGATGTGGCAGATATCACCGGAATCATCCTGACAAAAATGGATGGAACAGCAAAGGGTGGAATCGCCGTTGCGATCCATTCAGAACTTGGCATTCCGGTAAAATATATCGGAGTCGGGGAGACAATCGAGGATCTGCAGAAATTCGATTCCAATCAGTTTGTGAATGCATTATTTGATGTACAGGAGGACAAATCCTCTCCTCGCCCATAGGAGCTCGGATTTTTTCTTCGAAAAAACAAGGAGGATTAATATGCTTACATTAGACAAGTTTGAGGAGGCTTCCGAAAAGGTAAAGGAAGTCACGACAGAGACAAAACTGGTTTACAGTGATTATTTCAGCCAGCAGACAGGAAACAAGGTTTATTTAAAACCGGAGAATATGCAGTTTACAGGCGCATATAAAGTGCGCGGCGCATATTATAAGATCAGCACACTGACTGAGGAGGAAAGAGCGAAGGGACTTATCACTGCCTCCGCAGGAAATCATGCGCAGGGTGTTGCCTACGCTGCAAAATGTTATGGATGCAAGGCAGTCATTGTCATGCCTACCACGACACCGCTCATCAAAGTAAACCGTACCAAGAGCTACGGCGCAGAGGTTGTACTTTACGGAGATGTGTACGATGAGGCATGCCAGAAGGCTTACGAACTCGCAGAGAAAGAGGGATATACATTTATTCATCCATTTGATGATCTCGCAGTTGCAACCGGTCAGGGTACGATCGCAATGGAAATCTTCAAAGAACTTCCGCTGGTAGAATATATTCTTGTACCGATCGGAGGAGGCGGACTTGCAACAGGCGTTTCCACTCTTGCAAAATTATTAAATCCAAAGATCAAAGTGATCGGTGTAGAACCGGCAGGGGCAAACTGTATGCAGGCGTCTTTTGCAGCAGGAAAAGTGACAACTCTTCCGACTGTCAGCACGATTGCAGACGGTACAGCCGTTAAGACACCGGGCAGTAAGATTTTCCCTTATATCCGGCAAAATCTGGATGATATCATCACAGTGGAGGATGATGAGCTGGTAGCAGCGTTCCTTGACATGGTGGAAAATCATAAGATGATCGTGGAAAATTCAGGCCTTTTAACTGTAGCGGCATTAAAACATCTGGATGTGTCCGACAAACGGATCGTATCCATTTTAAGCGGCGGTAATATGGATGTCATCACCATGTCCTCTGTGGTACAGCAGGGACTGATCTTAAGAGACAGAATCTTCACAGTGTCAGTTCTGCTTCCGGATAAGCCGGGCGAACTCTGCAAAGTTTCCGGTATTATTGCGGCACAACAGGGAAATGTCATCAAATTGGAACACAATCAGTTTGTCACAACAAACCGAAGCGCAGCCGTGGAACTCCGCATTACATTAGAGTGTTTTGGCACGGATCACAAGAAACAGATCATCAAGGCGCTGGAAAAAGAAGGCTACAAACCAAAGGTTGTCCGCACCAGCTTATAAGATTTATAAGTAATACTAAATTGAATCTTGGCAGATAATCATATATGATGGTTGTGTATTTGTGACTTTTTAGTGAAAGGGGTATTATCAATGAAAAAAATAGAGGAGTATGTAAGAACCATACCGGATTTTCCGGAACCGGGCATTATGTTCCGTGATGTAACAAGCGTATTACAGGATCCGGATGGATTAAAGCTGTCGATCGATTCCATGATCAAACTGTTGGATGGAGTAGATTTTGACATTATTGCAGGTGCGGAGTCCAGAGGATTTATATTTGGAATGCCGATTGCCTATGCACTTGGAAAAGCTTTTATTCCGGTTCGTAAAAAAGGAAAACTTCCTTGTGAGACAGTCTCAGCAGAATATGATCTTGAATATGGAAAAGCAGAGATCGAGATCCATAAGGATGCGGTCAAACCGGGACAGAAGGTTGTATTAGTGGATGACCTGATCGCAACCGGAGGAACCATGGAAGCAAGCTGTAAATTAGTAGAGCAGCTTGGCGGTGAAGTTGTAAAAATCCTTTTCTTAATGGAGTTAGCAGGGTTAAAGGGACGTGAAAAACTGGCAAAATATGATGTAGCCTCTGTGATCACATACGAAGGAAAATAACCTTATAAAATATGAAGATGCTATGCAGTTACGTCAGGAGAGACCGTGACTGTAAAATGATGTAAGACAAAGTGGGAGATTAGAATGTTAGAGAAAATGTTTAAATTAAAAGAGAACAACACGACTGTGAAAACAGAAGTGTTAGCGGGTATCACCACATTTATGACAATGGCGTATATCATTGCAGTCAATCCATCCATGCTCGCAGCAGCAGGAATGGATAAGACGGCAGTTTTGATGGCGACCTGTATCGCTTCCTTTATTGGAACACTGGCAATGGCAATGCTTGCAAATTATCCATTTGCACTTGCCCCGGGTATGGGATTAAATGCTTATTTTGCATACACGGTATGTGGCGCAATGGGATACGACTGGAAAATCGCCCTGATGGCAGTTTTTGCAGAAGGTCTGATTTTTATCGTGCTCTCCCTTACCAATGTGCGTGAGGCGATCTTCAATGCAATTCCTACCACTCTGAAAAAAGGTGTGAGTGTCGGTATCGGTTTCTTCATCGCATTTTTAGGTTTACAGGATGGCCACATTGTTGTAAATAACGATTCCACACTTGTTACGATCGTTGACTTTACAGGAGATTTCCATACACTTGGAATCGGAGCGATCCTTGCACTGATCGGTCTTTTTATCATCTCTATTTTATATATCAGAGGTGTAAAAGGAGCAATCCTCATCGGTATTGCTGCCACATGGATTTTAGGAATGATCGCTCAGGCAATCGGACTTTATATTCCGGATGCAGAAGCTGGATTTTATTCTTTGTATCCGGTCTGGGGACTGACAGATTTCACTTCTTTAGGAGAGACATTTGGACAGTGCTTTAAAGCAGATTTTTCTACGGTAAGAGTATTTGATTTTGTAGTGATTATTTTATCTTTCTTATTCGTTGATATGTTCGATACATTAGGAACTTTGATCGGTGTGGCAAACAAAGCACAGATGTTAGATGAGAATGATAAACTTCCAAGGATCAAACAGGCACTGCTCGCAGATGCGATTGCAACAAGTGCAGGTGCAGTTCTCGGTACTTCCACAACCACTACGTTTGTTGAGAGTTCTTCCGGTGTGGCAGAAGGTGCAAGAACAGGTCTTGCTTCTGTAGTGACAGGTTTCTTATTCCTGCTTGCTATTTTCTTCTCACCAATTTTCTGCGCAATCCCGGGATTCGCAACAGCTCCGGCATTGATCTTCGTAGGATTTTTAATGGTAACAACGGTGATCTCGATTGACTTTACGGATATGACAGAGGCAATTCCAGCTTACTTATGTATGCTCGCAATGCCACTGATGTACAGCATTTCAGAAGGTATCGCAATCGGTGTTATCTCTTACGTTGTGATTAATGTGATCTGCGGTAAGGCAAAGAAAATCACACCGTTAATGTATGTACTTGCTGTATTGTTTGTATGTAAGTATATCTTCTTATAAAAGAGCGTGAACCAGATGAAATATGTTCCATTTATGATCTGCGTGATTGTGTTTATTTTCACAAGTGCAGGGTATTTTATCACAGATAAGAAAACAGAAAAAATATATGGAGCACTTTCGATAGTAAGCATCGCGTGTGCGATTGTGCAGGCGGCGATCGTGTTTTAGAATGTGTTAAAAGACAGGTGTCAAGCAAAATCCCTTTACTGTAAAGAAAAAATGCTTGACACCTGTTTTGTTTTATGTTATCTTAGCAAAGGTGCCGATGTATGAATAGTAAAATAAAGGCATGGTGTGAAGAATGGAAGAAAAAATCGAACAGGCTTATCTCTATGACTTCTACGGAGAACTGCTGAACGAACACCAGAGAAGAATCTATGAGGACTTCGTGTTCAATGACCTTTCTCTTGGAGAGATTGCAAACGAAGAGGGAATCAGCCGCCAGGGGGTACATGATATGATCAAGCGGTGTACCAAGTCTCTGGAAGGATATGAAGAAAAACTTCATCTGATTGCAAAGTTTCAGTCAGCAAAGCAGAAAGTAGCACAGATTGATGCACTGGCGAAGGAGTTTCATTCCAGTCACAATGAAGCGATTATGGAGGAGATTGGGCAGATTTCCAATCAGATTTTAGAGGAACTATAAGATGGCATTTGACAGTTTATCTGAAAAACTTCAAAATGTATTCAAAAACCTGCGAAGCAAAGGTCGTTTGACAGAGGATGATGTCAAGGCAGCTTTGAAGGAAGTTAAGATGGCTCTTTTAGAAGCGGATGTTAACTTCAAAGTCGTAAAGCAGTTTGTAAAAGATGTGCAGGAACGCGCAATCGGACAGGATGTGATGAACGGACTGAATCCTGGGCAGATGGTCATTAAGATTGTAAATGAAGAGATGGTGAAGCTGATGGGCTCTGAGACAACAGAGATCAAGCTTCAGCCGGGAAAAGCATTGACAGTCATTATGATGGAAGGTTTACAGGGTGCAGGTAAAACAACCACCGCAGCAAAGCTTGCAGGAAAGTTTAAGCTGAAAGGAAAGAAAGTTTTACTGACTGCCTGTGATATTTACCGTCCGGGTGCGATTGAACAGTTACAGATCAATGGTGAGAAGCAGGGCGTGGAAGTATTTTCCATGGGAGATAAGATCAAACCTGTGAACATTGCCAAAGCAGCAATCGAGCATGCGACAAAGAATGAATTTAATATTGTAATCCTGGATACAGCAGGACGTCTTCATATTGATGATGACATGATGGCTGAGTTGCAGGAAATCAAAGAGAATGTTACCGTTTATCAGACCGTTTTAGTTGTGGATGCCATGACTGGACAGGATGCAGTGAATGTAGCCAAGATGTTTGATGAAAAGGTTGGCATAGATGGTGTGATCTTAACGAAGTTAGACGGTGACACCAGAGGTGGTGCGGCACTTTCAATCCGTGCTGTTACCGGAAAACCTATTTTATATGTAGGTATGGGAGAAAAACTTTCTGATCTGGAGCAGTTTTATCCTGACAGAATGGCTTCAAGAATCCTTGGTATGGGTGATGTGCTGACATTGATTGAAAAAGCACAGGCTGATATCGATGA
>OGRG01002286.1_pt1 | contig 11185 bp, 11 predicted proteins | sample 1553501 | NCBI WGS metagenome assembly OGRG01 (sample SAMEA2580018, study PRJEB22360) | human gut metagenome | biome: human gut; feature: human-associated habitat; material: faeces | place: Denmark | collected 2008/2010 | reverse complement strand
TTTGATATTTTATACAAAAGCCTTTATTTATAATTATACTTCATAGATTAATTTTTATAATTAATCTCTACCTTGGTAGTCTTCCTCCCCCTTGCATGCCACCCATGCCGCCTGGTGCTCTCATTCCGCCTGAAACTCCTTCTGTTGCTCCTGTGCTTGAAACTGTCATTACCGAACTAGAAAGAGTAAAATTTGTAAGCTCTGTTCCACTTGTTGCAATTCCATCAGTATATAGTCCATTACTTTCACTACCAGAATTATTTCCTCCATAATATACAGAATAACTTGAGCCTATAACCAATTCTGGCGTAGAAATTATCACTGATTGACAGGTCTTGCTTGGCATAATAGAATCTATTCCATCACCAGCTGCATTAATCCCATCATCACTAGCCACTAAATTAATATTTCCATCATTTACAGTAATATGTGCTGCTTCTAACCCTTCATAACTATCTGTAATATTTATATCACCACCATTTATTTCCAAAACATTATCAGCATGAATTCCATCATCGCCTGATTTTATATGAAATATTCCAGTATTTATCATTACCGTATCATTAGTATGAATACTATCATCAGCTGAATCTATATTTATATTTCCACCATCAACTGTTAAAGCAGTACCTGCTTTAAGTGCTTTGGCACTTCCTGTCTCACTGCTAGATGAACTACTTGTATTTGAAGGATTTGCCCATGGGCCCATTTGGAAACTTTCAGCATGAGTAGCTGCATTACTGCTTCCCCCTCCTGAAACTATATTAATATCTCCATCAGAAATTGTCAGCGTTGTTTCTGCTTGAATTCCATCTCCGCCAGAAGTTATATTTAAACTTCCACCTTCAATTATTATATATCCTTTGGTTGTATCTTCTGTATTATCAGACTTAACACCATCTCCTGTGGAATTTACAGTTATCTCTCCACCTTTTATAGTAATAGAATCCTTACCTTTTAATCCATTGTTTACTGCTGTTACATTTACTGTTCCTGCCGTAATCTTTAAATCATCCTTACTGGCAATACCATTATTGTAGTTTCCAACAACATTAAGTGTTCCATTTCCATTAATAGTTAAATCATCTTTACTAAATATACATGCACTTGGTTCATCTGTTACTGTTCCATCATCATTTAGCTCTTCATATAAATACTCACTTCCATCACTAAGATAATTTTCACTATTATCTGCTAAAGTTATAATAGTATTCTTGGCACTTTTAACATATATAGGTGCACTATTACTACAAGAAATATCTACTCCATTGAAAACTATATAGACATTGATCTCATCAGCTGAATCAACTATTATTTGACCATCTTCTAAGGTACCGCTTACTTCATATGTACCACCTGAATTAATGGTAATTGTCTTATCTACTACCTCAACACCATCCCCCTCTGCACTTATACTATTATTACTTAAAGTTATTTTAGCTTTTACATCTGCACTAGCTGATTCATCGCTACTATCACTGACTGATACATTGGTATTGCTTGAAGCAGCAGATTTGGAAGATTCATTAGTATTATTGGAACACCCCATAGCTGTTACTGCAACAGCAGATACTATTAACATTGATAAAAATTTCTTTTTCATATATATCCTCCTAATAAAGATTATTATCTTACTTTAATCTTTTTATTGTTAAATACTTTTTAAATTTGTTTACTTTTCTTTAATTAATGCCATTATATATTATTTTTTCTAAAAAAAGTAAAATTTACATTAACTTTAGATTGATTTCATACTAACTTTTAAAAGACCATTTATGATACAAATATGGATTTAATTTCAGCAATATCCAAATAGAAATTTAATAAGGAGGTCCTGCAAAATGGCCATTAAGTCATTTAAAAGATATGAAAAAAAGTATCTTTTAACTGGTGAGCAATATGAAAAGCTTATTCCAAGATTACTTGAATATATGAAAATGGATGATCACTGTGTTAATAACAGTTACAGTATTTACAATATATATTATGATACTGATGATAATTCAGTAATTAGACATTCTATTTCCAAACCATACTATAAAGAAAAACTTAGATTAAGAAGCTACAAGATTCCTCAGTCTCCTTCTGACAAAGTATTTCTTGAATTGAAGAAAAAAATAAATAAAATTGTTAATAAACGAAGGGCCATAATTACTTTAATGGAAGTTAAAATTTTAGATGCTATCCCAATGTGGTTAGCAGAAATATTCTCAGAATTAAAAATTTACAATACCCACTTTTCGAAATATGGAAATGAATATATGACATATTCTCAAGAACAAAATAATCATAACAAAAATAGGAGAGAAAAAATATGTTAGAATCAATAATCACATCAACAACGGGAGAATCATTTACTCTTACAAACACATTAATCATCATAACTTCATCTATATTACTAGGAATTGTTATTAGTCTTGCTTACTTAAAAACTCATAAGAAAGATGGATATATTCCAAGCTTTATTATTTCATTAATTATGCTTCCCACGATAATTTCAATTATCATTCTACTTGTAGGAAACAATGTTGCTAGAGCATTTAGTTTAGCTGGTGCATTTTCAATAATTAGATTTAGAAGTACTCCTGGTGATACTAAGGATATTTCTTATATCTTCTTTACATTGGCTGTTGGACTTGCTTCTGGTATGGGTTATGTTGGGTATGCAGTAATTTTCACTATTATCCTTTGTACAGTAATGATAATTTTAGATAGCCTTAATTTTGCTATGCCTAAATCTAAGGCAATGGTACTAAAAATAACAGTACCTGAAGACTTAAACTTTGAAGGTGTATTTGATGAAATATTAAATACAAATACTACATCATGGAATATGGTAAAAGTTAGAACTAGAGATTTTGGTGCTTTATATGAATTAAATTACTCTATTCATCTTAAAAATGATGTTAATCAAAAAAAATTCATCGATTCATTAAGGGTAAGAAATGGTAACTTAAATATCTCTCTTACATCTTGCGGATCAGAAGATAAAATATTTAACTAAATTCAAAAGGAGCTTATAAACACTATCAGCTCCTTTTTAGCAATATACAATATGCTAATTCTTATTATTAATCTTTATATTTTGATAAAGTTCCACATGCACCATTTAGTGAAGTTATTGCTTGTTGAATAACAGCTTTATTTTCTGCCTTTTCTGCATTGCCTAAGGCTTGTTGTAATGAACTAACTGCTGACTGCACTGATGTCATGCTTTGATCAACATATTGTTTTGCTTTTCCAGGCAATCTCATCATCTCCTTATTACTTTTCTTGATATTATATTGCCCTGCCCTTAAAAAATTATACATACTATTTATACTATATAAATTTTCTTAACTCCTTAACTTCCTAACTCCTTAACTTCTTAACTCCTTAACTTCTTAACTCCTTAACTTTCCCTACTCGCTATATCTTATCCTATCTACTAAAGAATCCTTCTTAAAATTATTTGTAACCATATAAGTAATTAATATTTGTACTAAAGTAATTGCCACTATCATAATAATTGTTTGTGTTAAAGGATAATCATATATTGCATATGATGCTCCTGTATTTCTAAAAATAATTACAGCAATATATCCTAAAATATTTCCTAAAGTTAAAGTAATTAAAAGAGTTCCCACAGTATAAAATAAGCCTTCAATTTGTAGCATTTTTACCAGTTGCTTGTCTGAAAGTCCAATGGCTTGTAATATACCAAGCTCTCTTTTTCTTGTTATTATACTTGTTATCATTGTATTTATTAAGTTCATCAAACCTATAACACCTATGATAATTACAAGAGAATATATAAGTACACTGGTTATAGCCATACTCTTTTTATAAGTTTCTATAGAATCTTCCAAAGTCCCATAGCTCAGATATTCATCATTATCTGTGATGTTTTTAATTTCTTCTTCCACAGACTTTAACATATCCTTTTTAATTTCTAAGCCTACTCTTATGGTGGTATCTGTTTTTATTAAAGAATCCATCACACTTTCAGGAATCCTAATGGACGCTCCCCCTATATCAACTAAAGCTAATACAGTAAATTCCTTCTTATAAGAATCTTTTCCATCATAAATAGTAATTACTTGCGTACTACCTACCTTTATCCCAATTTCTTTTGCATATGATGGATGAGTATATACTAATCCTTCTCCACTTTCTAGCGCTTCTTTATTTATTTCTCCCTCAACTAAATGCTCTGATAATTCATCATAAAACTCTTTATCAAATCCTTGTATATCTTCTAAATTCTTTTCTCCAGCACCAATATCAATACTTGCCCAAGCTGACTTTTCCATATTTATTTTTTTAACACCTGGAATATTTTCTAGTCTCTCACACATTTCTTTTCCTAATGGATTATTGGCTTGAATATCATATAAATTATTACTGCCATCTTCATTCCAATCATAATTATCTAAGTATACCGTTATATCTCCTAATGAATGATCTTTTGCCATATTTTCTGGATTCATACAATTCATTATCGTTGATGCTACTATAAATAATATCCCACTTAAGGAAAGAGATAATAGTGTTATTACTGTCCTTTTCTTATTTCTTGATAAATTTGCAAAAGTTATTTTCTTTAAATTTATCTCTTCATATCCTTTTCTTTTTTTCTGCTTGCTGTCATTACCATCATATCTCATAGCCTCCACCGGTGAAATATTGCATGCCATCTTCATAGGTTTTAAAAGAGATAATAATACTGAAATTACTGTTATTACTGCAACACCTATAGCAATAAAAATATTCATTCCACCTACGCCATACCTATCCATTTTTAAAGCTTTTAAGATGACTACCTGGCCAATTAAATAACCAATAGCAATTCCTAGTGGTATAGAAATACAGCTTAAAATAAATCCTTCTCTTAAAATTATCTTTCTTATCTGTCGTTTAGTTGCCCCAACAGCTCTTAGTTTTCCATATTCATGTACTTTATTAATTACTGAAACATAAAAAATACTATAAATAACTAGCATACTTGATAAAATAATTATTAAAGCAACTACAATTCCTCCTGCTATAACCTGGGGATCTGGATTAGATGCATTTATATAATCTGTATTTATTCTTACATCATATTCTTCTATGCCCATATTCTTAGCAATGGAAAGTATGCTTTCCTTCACCTCATCAGCTGTTAACTTTTTAGGTTTAACAATATTTATATAAACATTATATTTAGTATTTTCATCTACTTCTTCACTTACAAAATATGATTTTGATATAATTGCCGAATAACTTTTTTGTGCCTTACTAATATCAGATGTTTGCAAAATACCACTTAAAATAAACTCTTTTTCTTTTATTTCTCCAGTACTTAAGGATTCATATGATAACTTTATTTTATCGCCAATTTTTGCACCATTATTTAATAAATTTAAGTATCCACTTTCAATGGCTATTTCATTTTCTTTTTCTGGCATGGTTCCATCTTCAAACTTTATATTGGCCATATTCTTTATTGTATTATCAGCATAAATTAATCCTAAATTGCTATCTTCATATTGTGATGTGCCAATAGCCTTATATATTCCATATTGATCAATACTGGCATTATTTTTTATAATATCGAGTTTATCTTTATTTACTCTTTTATAAATTCCCTCAAAGGAACCTGAATACTCAATAGTTGCAGCCTTATTGGTTTTAAGCCAATTGTTACAAATAATTCCTACAGAAGTTAAAAGCGTAGTTGTGAGCATTATTGTTATACATATCAATACACTTTTAGCTTTGCTACTTTTTAAATTTCCCTTAACAAGATTAGTTAATGTTTTCATTTATTCCACCACCTTGCCATCTTCAATGCAAATTATTCTATCTGCCATTTGGGCAATGCCTTCATCATGAGTTATCATCACTATAGTTTGATTATACTTTTTAGCTGTAAGCTTTAGTAAAGTTAATACTTCTTCTTCTGTCTTAGAATCTAAATTACCTGTAGGTTCATCTGCTAATATTATTGATGGCTTTGATGCTAACGCCCTGGCTATGGCTACCCTTTGTTGCTGTCCTCCTGATAAAGTATTTGGCATATTATGCTTCTTCTCCTTCAATCCTAATGTATCTAAAATATCATTGACAAAATCTTTATCTACCCTTCTTGAATCTAGCCCTATAGGAAGCACTATATTTTCCCATACGTTAATTGAAGGTATTAAATTATAATATTGAAAAATGAACCCTATCTTTCTCCTTCTAAATATAGCTAATTCTTCCTCTTTCATAGTTGATATATACTTATTATCTATAATAACCTCTCCTGATGTTGGTTTATCTAGCGCTCCTAGCATATGTAGAAGTGTACTTTTACCTGATCCTGATTTTCCAACTATAGCTACAAATTCACCTTGAAATATGTTGATATTAGTATTATCAATGGCTTTAACAATATTTTCTCCCTCTCCATAATATTTCTTTAAATTTATAGTTTGTAAAATTGTATTCATTTTTTTCTCCTTTTCATTAATTACTATATTTAAAGGATAATCTTCCTAGCTTTCATATAACTTTCAATTTCACTTACAATTTTGTAAGAATTGTATTTAGCTCTGAAATTATAAAAGATTGCTACACTGATAAGTGCAGCAATCTTTTATTTAGGTAGCATCAGCGTAAACTTACTTCCACTGCCAATTTTAGATTTTACTAGTATACTACCGCCTTGATCCTCAAAAATCTTCCTGGTTAGGTAAAGCCCTACCCCTGAACCTTCAATTCCCTTTTTTTCATGCTCTTTTCCTCTATAAAATCTCTTGAATATATTGTTAAATTCCTTTTTATCTATCCCACTACCATTATCCTCTATATTTATTTTAATGAAATTTAAACTTTCCTCCATGGTTATGATTATCTTTCCACCTGGCTCTGTATATTTTATACCGTTATCTATCACATTAAAGATTGCTTCTTCTGTCCACTTATTATCATGAACTATTTGGTAGTCTTTTAAGATTTCCAAGATAATATCAATATTCTTATTTTGTGCCTTTATATAAGCGCTATTATAAGCTTTAATAACAGTATCTTTCAAACTACTTTTTACAGGCTTTAATTTAATCATTGCAGCTTCCAACCTTGAAATATTTACCAAACATTCAATAAGATTTTGTAATTTGCTGATATTTTTATTGCTCATAGCTAAGAACTCATGCTTTTCATCTAATGTTAATTCATCATCCTCTAAAATAGAATTACACATACTTAAAGATGCTAAAGGCGTCTTTAATTGATGTGATATATCTGTAACTAGAGCCTTTGAATCTTCTTTTTCATTTTCTAATTTGTCATAAGTATTACTAATATTTTTTCCTAGAATAGCAAGCTGATTATCGATTATATTTACTATGCCTTCCTTGCTAAATTCATCTTTATGTTCAAAATTCCCATCAATATAATTTCCTAAGGCTGTTGAAATTTTATATAAATATTTAAATACATATATGCAAATTATACATATGGCAATACAGCTTACTAAAAATACTATAGTTATAAAGATTACATTTCCCGCCATATATTCATTTACATATCTGTCACTTGCAAAACTTTCTATAATTTCATTAGTATAGCCATATTTATTAAGAATGTTTTCTCCGTATTCTTTATACTTTTCATCGTCATTAAAAATACTATTTAAAATATTTGCCTCATCATTGGGATACTTACTAGCTAAAGCACCAACAACCTGCTTATAAACTTCAGCCTTATCAGCATATATCTTTTCTAACTTATAATTTTGAAAAACGCCCCATGATGCTATTAACATAAGCAAAATTACTATACTTCCTAAAATAACTCTTCTAATAAATGAATTTGATTTGATACTTTCCAACATACTCTTAACTAATCTCCTCATTCCATCTATAGCCTATACCTCTTATATTTTTAATAAATACAGGCTCCGAAGGAATATCTTCTATCTTTTCCCTTAACCTTCTTATATTTACTGCCACTGTATTTTCATCTACAAAAGCACCATCTTTGTCCCAAAGTGCTTCAAGTAATTGTCCCTTTGTTACAATTTGACCTGAATTCTTTATTAGACAATTTAAAAGCTTATACTCATTTTTACTTAATATAACTTCTTCATTATTTATCAATAGTTTCATTTCCTCTGGATAAAAACTTAAGTTTCTGCATCTTATGATTCTTTTACTTTCTTCTCTTAAGGATGTCCTTCTCATTAAAGCATTAACCTTAGAAATAAGAACCATTAAACTAAATGGTTTTGTTATATAATCATCTGCTCCCAAATCATAGCCTGTAACCATATCTACTTCTTGATCCAATGCAGTAAGGAATATAAAAAGCACGTCACTATTTTGTCTAATTTTTTGGCAAAGTTCATATCCATCTCCATCTTCTAAAGTTATATCACTTATGACCAAATCAATCTTATTATTTTCAAATATAACAATAGCATCCTTTACTGTGGGGCTTGTTAGCACCTCATAGCCTTCCTTTTTCAATTTAAAGCTTATACCTCTACATAAAGATGCATCATCTTCTACCAATAATATTTTTTTCATTATTATTACTCCTTCTTATTCTTATATGGTAAAAATACTGTTATCCTTGTACCAATTTCTTTTTTACGTTCTTTATATTCATATTTAATTAAAAAGCATATGATAATACCTTCCTATGCTTTTCTCTAAATCTAGCAAATCAACATTCCTTCCTATCCTGATGCTTTCTCTTCCTTCAATGAATAAAATAAATACTGGCACCGAATATACATCATATTTAATTGCTAAGCTAATATTTTCCTCACCATTTACTTCTCCACCTAGAATTCTAGGAAATCTCTTCAATATCTCTTCTATTTTAACCTTTATTACTTCACAAGCAGAGCAAGAATTTCCTGTAAAATAAACCACAGCCATTGCATTATTCTTAATTAACTCTTCTATTTCTTTTTCATTATGTAACTTATTCATATATAATTAAACCTTTCTTAATTTTTTAATACTTGGAAAAAATCCAAAGAAAGTAGATATGTTATTATAAGTGCTATACCTTAATGCTCATACAAAAACCATCTACTCTCTTAATATATTTTATCCAATACCATTTAAAAGCTACTTTTTATTTTTTTAACAAATTCATATACGTCTTTTTTTCTTTCCTCAAAATCTTTTTCTTCACCAATCCTTCTTACTATAGCACTTCCAATAATAACTCCATCACAATATTCCTTAACAGAACCAGCTGTTTCTACTGATGAAATTCCAAAGCCTACACATATTGGAGTGTCTGTATTATTTTTTACTTCCTGTAAATATTCTTTTATATTGCTTGATATAGTGTTTTGTTCTCCAGTAGTTCCTGCATGAGATACACAATATACAAAGCCTTTTGAATTTGCTGTTATTTTATTTATTCTTTCTTTTGATGTTGGTGCCACAAGAGGAATTAAATCAATATTATTATTTTCACATGCTTTTAATAATTCTTCTCTTTCTTCTAAAGGTACATCAGGAACAATAATACCACTTACCCCTGCATTTTCCAAATCATTTAAAAACTTTTCAACACCTTTACAATAAACCACATTATAATAAACCATTATAATTACAGGTATATTAATTTTTGATGTTATATTTTCTACTGTTTTTATCATATCCTTTATATTAATTCCTGAAGTAAGTGCCCTATGATATGCATCTTGTATAATTGGTCCATCAGCAAGTGGATCACTAAAAGGTATTCCAAGTTCTACAATATCTGCTCCAGCCTTTTCTAAAACTTGTGCTATTTCAACTGTTTCATCTAAACTTTTATCCCCTAATGCAATAAATGGTATTAATGCTTTTTCATTTTTTTCTCTTAATTCTTTAAATTTTAAATCTATTTTATTCATTGATTATTTCCTCCTTATTTTCATAACTTTCTATTATATCCATATCCTTATCTCCTCTTCCTGATAAATTTACTAATATAATTGAATCTTTTGAAAGAGTAGGAGCAATCTTCATGGCATATGCCACAGCATGAGAAGATTCTAATGCTGGTATTATTCCCTCTATTCTAGTTAATTTATAAAAAGCATTTACAGCTTCATCATCTGTTATTGCAGTATACTGAGCTCTTTTTATATCATTTAAATATGCATGCTCTGGCCCTACACCTGGATAATCAAGACCTGCTGATATAGAGTGTACTGGTGCAATATTCCCATCATCATCGCTTATTACATAACTTTTCATACCTTGAAGTATTCCTTTTTTACCTACAGCAAATCTAGCTGCATGAAATTGTGTATGAAGTCCAAGGCCTCCTGCTTCTACTCCTATAAGCTTAACTTCTTTATCATTTATAAATGGGTAAAATACTCCTATGGAATTACTTCCTCCACCAACTGCTGCTACTATATAATTAGGTAGCCTTCCTTCTGCCTCTAATATCTGATTTCTTGCTTCATCACCAATTATTCTTTGAAAATCTCTAACCATTGTTGGATAAGGATGTGGCCCTAAAGCTGATCCTAAAACATAAAAAGTATTATCTACATTAGTAACCCAATCTCTTATAGCTTCATTAACAGCATCTTTTAATGTTTTCGAGCCAATTTTTACAGAATTAACTTTAGCTCCTAAAAGCCTCATCTTTCTAACATTTGGAGCTTGTCTTTTTACATCTTCTTCTCCCATAAATATTTCACACTTCATATTAAACATTGCTGCCACTGTAGCTGTTGCCACACCATGTTGTCCTGCTCCTGTTTCTGCTATTATTCTATTTTTTCCCATTCTCTTAGCCAAAATAACTTGTCCTAAAACGTTATTTATTTTATGAGCTCCAGTATGATTCAAATCTTCTCTTTTTAAATATATTTTTGCTCCACCTAATTCTTTAGTTAAATTAGCTGCATAATATAATGCACTTGGACGTCCTACATAATCCTTTAAATATTTATTTAATTCATCTTTAAAGCTTTTATCATTTTTTGCCTTTTCATACTCTCTTTCTAATTCTTCCAATGCTCCCATTAATATTTCCGGTACGTATTGACCACCATATTCATTAAATTTTCCTTTCATTATATCCTCTCACTTTCTCTATTATTTTTTTCATCTTTATATAAGATTTTTCTAAATTACCTTTTTCATTAATATCTTCTGCTCCTGATGATATATCAATTCCTTTTATATTTTTTATCTTTAAGGCATCATCTAAA
>OGRG01002285.1_pt1 | contig 11186 bp, 9 predicted proteins | sample 1553501 | NCBI WGS metagenome assembly OGRG01 (sample SAMEA2580018, study PRJEB22360) | human gut metagenome | biome: human gut; feature: human-associated habitat; material: faeces | place: Denmark | collected 2008/2010 | reverse complement strand
TGACGCTCGTAAATCGTCTCGGCGATCTCATGTCCCTTTTCCGTCAGTGCGATAAAGCCATCTTTATCCATCAAAATATATCCGTTCTCTCGAAGATTCTTCATGGCGACGCTGACGCTTGGCTTGGAAAAAGAAAGTGCGGTTGCAATGTCGATAGAGCGGACATTACCGTTTCTTTTTTTGATCATAAGGATCGCTTCGAGATAATCTTCTCCTGATTCATGTATCGCCATATTGATACTCCCTCCTTTTTTTCTTTCCGATATTGCTGCTGTGAACTGCTGTACGCAAACAGTACAGGCAGTTATGTTCTGTCAAAGAGTATCATATTTCTTTTTATGATTTTGATACCTGCCAGATAATAATATCCTGTTTTTTAAAACATTAAAGCAACATGTTAAACTATAATAACATGGATTATAACATAACTTTTGATTTCCGTAAAGAAATCTCCTCAAAACTATTGACAGAAGAGAAAATAATGCTATAATAAAATCAAACAAATGAACAAGTGCTCATATGTTAATATAAAAGAGATGAGCGGAAAGGGAAAATATTATGAAGAAAACTTATAAAATCGATGTAGATTGTGCAAACTGTGCAAATAAAATGGAGGAAGCTGCCAGGAATACAGCCGGCGTTAAAGATGCAACAGTTAACTTCATGATGCTGAAGATGATCGTTGAATTCGAAGACGGACAGGATCCAAAAGCAGTTATGAAAGACGTATTAAAGAACTGCAAGAAGGTAGAAGACGACTGTGAGATCTATCTTTAATTCTGAGTTATCCGGAGAATGGACTGTTGCATAAAACGTATCCCGGCACTGAGCTTTTCGCCGGAAAGTTTTTTGCAGCGGTCCTGCTTTTATAAGAAGAGAGAGGTATTGATATGAACAAGAAGCAGAAGAAAATGCTGATCAGAATTATCATAGCAGCAGTGCTGATCGTGGTCTTTTCCTTACTGCCGGCAGAGGGATACCTGAGATTTGTTCTTTTTATGATCCCATATCTGGTCATCGGCTATGATATCCTGAAGAAAGCATTTAAGGGTATTTTAAATAAACAGGTGTTTGACGAGAACTTTCTGATGGCTGTAGCCACAGTAGGTGCAATTCTCCTTGGCGATTATTCCGAGGGTGTTGCAGTTATGCTTTTCTACCAGATTGGAGAACTTTTCCAGAGCTATGCAGTGGGAAAGAGCAGACGAAACATCAGTGAACTGATGGATATCCGTCCTGATTATGCGAACATAGAGAAAGACGGAACACTGGAACAGGTTGATCCTGATGAAGTTGAGATCGGAACCATTATTGTTGTTCAGCCGGGTGAAAAAGTACCGATCGATGGAGTGATCACTGAGGGAACTTCTACATTAAATACAAGTGCACTGACAGGTGAGAGTCTTCCGCGTGATGCAAAAGCAGGCGATGAAGTGATCAGTGGATGTATCAATATGACAGGTCTGCTGAAAATCCGTACAACTAAGGAATTCGGTGAATCTACAGTATCCAAGATCCTTGAACTGGTAGAGAATTCCAGCTCCAGAAAGTCAAGATCCGAAAACTTTATTTCCAAATTTGCGAAATACTATACACCTGCAGTATGTTACGGAGCCCTTGCTCTTGCATTTATCCCGCCGATCGTACTTCTTATTATGGGAAAATCTGCCATGTGGGGAGACTGGATCTACAGAGCTCTTACCTTCCTTGTAATCAGCTGTCCATGTGCGCTGGTCATCAGCATCCCGTTAAGTTTCTTCGCAGGAATCGGTGGAGCCAGCAATCAGGGCATTCTGGTCAAGGGTTCCAACTATCTGGAAACACTGGCTCAGACAAAATATGTTGTATTTGACAAAACAGGTACTATGACTCAGGGTGTCTTCGAAGTAAGTGGTATTCATCACAATGAAATGCCTGATGAGAAATTGTTAGAATATGCAGCACTTGCCGAGTGTTCTTCCTCCCATCCGATCAGCAAGAGCCTGCAGAAAGCATACGGAAAACCAATCGACAGAAATCGTGTTACTGATATTGAAGAAATCAGTGGTAATGGTGTGATTGCCAAAGTTGACGGCATATCTGTAGCTGCCGGTAATACCAAATTAATGAACAGACTTGGCATTGCTTATCAGGATTGCCATCATGTAGGAACTGTTGTGCATATGGCCATTGACGGCAAATATGCAGGACATATCCTGATATCCGATATCATCAAACCTCATGCAAAAGAGGCAATCGCTGAACTGAAGAAAGCCGGAATCAGCAAGACCGTTATGCTGACAGGCGACTCAAAACGTGTTGCAGATCAGGTTGCCGGGGAACTGGGAATTCAGGAAGTATACAGCGAACTTTTACCTGCTGACAAAGTTTCCAGGGTAGAAGAACTTCTTAATCAGAAATCTGAAAAGGATAAACTTGCATTCGTAGGTGACGGTATCAATGATGCCCCTGTATTATCCAGAGCCGATATTGGTATTGCGATGGGAGCGCTTGGTTCAGATGCAGCAATCGAAGCAGCAGATATCGTTCTGATGGATGATGATCCTCTGAAGATTTCCAAAGCGATCAAAATTGCACGTAAATGTATCCGTATTGTATATGAAAATATTTATTTTGCAATCGGCATTAAAATTCTCTGCCTGATCCTTGGAGCTTTAGGTATTGCAAACATGTGGGTGGCCATTTTTGCAGATGTAGGTGTTATGATCCTGGCAGTATTAAACGCGATCCGTACATTATTTGTAAAGAATTTATAAGAAACAGGCAAATCAGCAGAAACCTTTTGTGATAAGCCGGAAAGGTAACAGGTAAGAAAATGGAAGTATGCAAAGAAGAATTATGTGAGAGTAATGAAATACATGAAGATCTGCTTAAAATTGTAGATGAAACCCTGCCGGAAGAAACAGAGCTTTATGATCTGGCCGAATTATTCAAGGTTTTCGGAGACTCTACCAGAATACGCATTTTGTTTGTTTTGTTTGAGGCAGAGGTATGCGTCTGCGATCTCGCCAAAGCATTGAATATGACTCAGTCTGCGATTTCTCATCAGCTTCGTATTCTGAAACAGAATAAACTGGTAAAGAGCCGCAGAGAGGGAAAATCTATTTTCTATTCTCTGGCAGATGATCATGTCCGCACGATCATCAACCAGGGACGGGAACATATAGAAGAAGATTGAAAAAAGCATCAGTTATCTGAAAGATTATAAATTCAGATAACTGATGCTTTTAAAGTTATAGATGAACTCTTTTCAAAATCTCGTTAGTAAGTCCGCCGATTACCACCCCGGCAGCAACACCTGCCACCAGAAGTGCCGGTGCGTATACAAACACACTTGCATTTTGTACGATCAGCATGGCAATGATCAACTGACCGATATTATGGGAAACACCTCCTGCAACGCTGACACCGATCAGACTGAAAGATGTTTTTTTCATCATAAGTGTCATAACTGTCATACTAAGCACAGCGCCTGCCAGGCTGTACAGGATACTGAACAGATTTCCGAACATAAATCCGATCACCAGAATGCGGACAACAGAAACCAGGGCAGCCTCCCTAAATGAATATTTCTTCAAAATAAAAAGTACTCCCAGATTGGCAAGTCCAAGTTTAATCCCCGGAATCCCCGCAAAAACCGGCACCAGTGATTCCACATATCCCAGAATGATCGCCACAGCTGAAAAAAGCCCAAGGCAGGCTGTTTTTTGCTTCATAAATCTATTTTCTCCTCTCAAAAAATCCAAAATGGAATTATCAGAATTCTTCAGACATTTTAACATAGAAAAAATATTCCCGCAACCATAAGTTAGATGTAACTAATACTGATTTTTACTGAAGTATTTATTGAGAAAAAATGACGAATATCCAAGATAAAAAAGTGTGGATTTTTTCAGACAGGCATGTTACTATTTTATGAGTTAGTAGTGACTAATTTATATAATTACTGCTGACAGCATACCTATAGCAATCCTATATGAATATCTTTGGCAGAAGTCACTCCCTTTTGGTAAAAGTAAAATCCCTTTGGTTAATAAGTTGATTAACCCTCTGGTAAGAGTGATTCCGCAAAAAAAATTTTAGAAGAGGAGAAAAACATGACAAACAAAAAACTTATGAAAAAAATAGCACCTGTTGTAATGAGTGCCGCAGTTGCTATGACCAGCATGCCATATGCAGTTCTGGCATCTGATTTCACAGACAGTGAGGTACTTACAGACAGCACAGATTTCTCTGTTTCCGAAGAGTTTGCCACTGAGGATGCGCAGGAAGAATTTACCACCGAAGATGTCCAGGATGCTTTTGCTGCAGAAGCACAGCAGGGCGAAGCTTATGTGCTTATGAATATTCCATACGATGATTTCTACAAGGCAGAACTGAAAAATAATGATGTAAAAGTTGATGCTTTCACATCTGCAACTCTTAATAAATCAAGAACAGCAGGTATGATGAACGGAAATTCCGCTTATCATGTAGACTCTAACGGAACCGATGTAACAGGTGTTACTTTCCCTGTAAAGGTCAGTGATCTTTCCCTTCTGAAAGACCAGAAGCAGGTCACAGATTCCGACTCTGTAACGATCACAGTGACAAACAGAGGACAGACAAGCAGCAACACCTATACAGGAAAAGATTCCCTGATTGAAAATGCTTCTTACTCTTATTATATTTTAAGTGAAACACCGTCTTATTACAAAGAACTTACTGTAAATGCAGATGGCAGCTATTCTTTCTCAGCAATGAAAGGTGCTCAGACACAGACCGTTGCAATTGATGCTATATTAAAAACAGAGACAACTTACGGGGACTATGAGCGGGATCTGAATAATGAGACTTTTTCATCACTGATCGATACGACTACAGATAAGATTTATGGTGTAACCGTAAATACTACAGACGGAACCAACTATGGCCTGCGTCATCTGGAGAATATCTGGCGTGGAAGTATGCTTGCCTGGGGTACAGGATATACAACAGAAGTTCACGGATGCCCTGTTTCTTCTGCGCATTATAAATCAATCATGGGAAAAACAATTGACAGCGTTACTTATTACACAGATAAGGGTATGATCATTTTTGATGTTCCTGATGTAAAGGTGCAGACAACTACAGGAATCAAGGCAACAGTGGCAGATATTATGAATACAGACTCATCTGCAGCAGTTACCTTTGACCAGGCTCTGCCGGCAGACTTCAAGGCACAGTATACTGTAGACGGAACAGCGGTTTCCTGCACAGACGGAAAACTTGCAGTTGGAGCTCTTGCATTGGGAACACATAAGGTTGAAATTGCAGATGCCAGCGGAAAATATGCAGCCATTGTAACTGAATTTACAGTAAATACAGACAAAATGCCGGCTTCTTATGACAGTAACGAGACAAAACTGGTTGCAGCAAAAGGCATTACAGCAGAAGAGTTCTCTGCATACATTAAGAGCATCAGCAAAGTAAAAGTTGATTATACAGAATATGCCGCAACCGGAAGAGGAAGCAAGGTCATTGTAAAAGAAGATGGAACTCTTGATCTCACAGATATTCAGGTAACAGATGCAACTGTATTTGAAATAACTGCTGTAGGATATAAGAATAATCTTACTTTTACTTACAAAGAAGCAGAAAATACATTTGAATTAAATACTTCTTCCAAGACTCTTTATACAAAAGGCAGCACAAAAACCACTCTCAAAGTTACAACAAACCTTACAGATAAAATCACATGGAAATCCAGCAATACAAAAGTGGCTGCTGTAAACAGCAAAGGTGTTGTAACTGCCAAGGCAAAAGGAACAGCAGTGATCACAGCATCCTGCGGAGAATACAAAGTAACCTGCAAGATAACAGTTAAAAATCCATCCCTGAAACTTAGCAAATCTTCAGCAACTGTAAAAGTTGGAAAAACAACAAAGATTTCCGCAAAGGCAACTCCATCAGGAAAGGTTACTTACAAGTCAAGCAACAGCAAGATTGCAACAGTAAGCTCCAAAGGCGTTGTAAAAGGAAAGAAAAAAGGTACTGCCAAAATCACAGTAACCTGCAATGGTGTTAAGAAGGTATTTACAGTAAAAGTAAAATAAACGATAACAGGTAAATAATTCACACAATAAATGACCTCGGATTTTGCTCCGGGGTCATCTTAATGAGAAAAAAACAACATTAGCAGAATCTGTTATATATAGATTTTTATATACTAAAATGATACACTTTTAAAGTTAGTTATGATTAAGTTTTGCTTTATCCAAAAACAGATATCATATCCGGCAAAATAAAAAAATGAAGGAGAGGAAACAACGTGAATAATCAAAATTTTTATCTGCGTCTGATCGCACTTTTGCTGATTATCATGGCGGTATTTTTCTATAACGGAACAGTAAAGGATAAAGAACAGGCCCAGGATATTGCAGATCTGACTGCCAAAACAGAGAGTCTGGAGAAACAGCAGGACCAGATCCTTACAGCATTAAAGGAAACTTATGAGGAACAGAAAACAGCAGCAGAAAGTAATGCTTCTTCTGATGCCTCTTCAGAAGCTGATAATAAATTCGAAAAGGATTCTGCAGAGGATAAAGAAAATACAGATCAGGCAGATTCTGAAGAAACCGATGATTCTGATAATGTATATAAGAACGGTACTTTTGAAGGTTTAGGAACCGGATACGGTGGAACCATCACAGTCCAGGTAACACTGGAAGACGATACTATTACAGCAGTCAGTGTAGTCAGTGCGCCGGGTGAGGACAGTGCTTATCTGTCACAGGGCGAGAATGTCATAAACAGTGTCATCAGCGAGCAGAGCACAGATGTTGACACTATTTCCGGAGCAACTTTCAGTTCTACCGGTATCTTAGAAGCAGTAAATGACGCATTATCAAAGGCGGAAAACGCATGAAAAAGAAACAACGAAAGGTACGGCTGATCCGTGCCGCCATACAGCTTATATTTTTTATAGCAGCGCCCTCCCTTTTTTCCACGGCATTTGCAGGAGTCAAATCCATCTTTCTTGCAATCGGAGGACAGCAGAGCGTAACCTGGAACTCTTTTCTGGATATTACGGCATTACTGTTGATCATTACTATTTTGTTCGGACGTCATTTCTGCGGTTATGCCTGTGCGTTTGGCTCACTGGGAGATGCTCTGTATGAGCTTACCGCGTTTATCCGTGCGAAATGCTTTGGAAAAAAGAAAAAACATGGATATCCGGAGGAATGGGTACACAGATTGCAGAAAGTAAAATATGTACTCCTTGCGTTCCTGCTTCTTTCCTGCATAACAGGATTTTATTCTAAATTACAGGGGATGAGTCCATGGGATGTATTCTCCATGCTTACAACAGGCAGACTGCCGAAATCTACCTACATTGTGGGAACAGTTCTGCTGATCCTGATCATTGTCGGAATGTGTACACAGGAGCGTTTCTTCTGCCAGTTTCTCTGTCCCATGGGAGCAGTATTTGCAATCATGCCGATCATCCCGGGAGCACTTTTCAAACGAAATCGTCCAAACTGTGCATCAAAGTGCGCTCTCTGTAAGAAGAGATGTCCGGCACATCTGGATATTGACGGCGATACTGCACATTCAGGGGAATGCATCTGCTGTCACGCCTGCACTGCAGTCTGCCCAAGGAAAAATATTCATACAGGCACTGTTATTGATAAAAATTAGCAACTGCTAACTTATTGAAAAAATTTGATTAGTAAGAACTAACTATATTGGTAGACATACTATCCGTACAGTGATATAGTCTATAGAGTTAGTTGGAAACAACAATAAGAGGATAAGGAATCAGAAAATATATGACAAACAGACACTCTTTTGTACTGGGACTTTTTATTACAGCCTCCCTTTTATGCGCATCCCGGACTGTATGGGGAAACTCTGAAATAAACACATACACCAAAACAGACTTTGCTATGGACACTGTAGTATCAGAGACTCTTTACACAACAGGTGAAGATATCACAGCAGACGTAATTTCTGCATTAAAAGATGTAGAAGAGAACTGGATCTCCTGGACAAAAGAAAGTTCTCAGATATACCAGATCAATCAAAATGCCGGAAATACAACAACGGTATCTGATGAAACTGCCACCTGTTTAAAACAGGTACTAAATTTGTCGAAAGCTTCTGGCGGAGCCATGGATCCTACTATGGGAAGAGTGATCCGCCTGTGGGACATTGACGGAGAGGATTCGCATATTCCTTCAGATGATGAATTAAATTCCCTGCTTGAAAATGTAGGATATGACAAGGTGACTCTGGATGGAAATAAAGTTACCATGCCGGAGGGAGTAACTCTTGATCTGGGGGCTGCAGGTAAGGGAATTGGCTGTGATGCAGCACAGAAGATTCTTGATGCAGATAAAAATGTATCAGGCATGATCCTGAATCTGGGCGGCAGCAGTGTTATGAGCTATGGAAGCAAACCCGACGGCTCTGCCTGGCAGGTAGCTGTCACTGATCCGCGGGATACAGAAGGTGATTACCTGGGAGTAGTTACTCTGAATGGTACTGAATTTTTATCTACTTCCGGAGATTACGAAAAATACTTTATAGAAGATGGTGTTCGATATCATCATATACTGGATCCTGCTACAGGATATCCTGCAAGAAGCGGTCTCACATCTGTGACGGTTGTGTGTGATGACGGCCTGAACGCAGACGGACTTTCCACTGCATGCTTTGTACTGGGAAAAGAAAAGGCAGAAGAACTTTTGAAGAAATACAATGCAGACGGACTGTTCGTAGATGATTCTGATCATGTCTGGATGACGGAAGGCATGAAAGAAAGATTTCAATTACTGAAAGATACTTATTCCATCGGTGAATAGGTTTATCTTATATAAAGATCTCTGAACTGTCAAAAATTTCAGTTTTCCGGACAGTTTGGAAATATATTTATTAACTCATATTCAGGAGGATTTAAAGGTATGCGCAAGGGAAATTTAATCAAAATGGCAGCTCCTGCAATTTTAAGTGCAGCAATGATGGTTTCAGGATTACCGGTTATGGCTGCGGATTTTACATCTGATACTGCTGTGGAGACTGAGGCACAGACAGATGAGTTTGATGCAGCAGATGACACCGCTGATGCTTTTGCAGGCGATGAGGAAACACCTTTTGTTGACGATCAGGCAGCAGCAGAAGATGAATTCGCTGCAACAGCAGAAACAGGCTACAAATATGTCTATGCAGGTCTGACATGGGCACAGTACTGGGCATCTGAGGGAGTTTATAATGCTGCAAACACAGCTTCCAATGGAACAAAAGACAGCCATGATGAACTTGACAAAGGCGGTTTCGACACAGTAACCAGAGCTACTGTAAACCATGGCCTGCACAGAGGAAGCTACCAGTGTGAAGCAATCATGTATGACAAAAACGGCGGTTCTTATGAGATTTCCTACTGGACCTCAGCTAATGATGCAGTTCTTACAGACGGAACAACTGTAAAGCTGAATCAGCCTGAAAGAGGACAGATCACAAAAGCTGACGGAAGCGTTGCAGAATTCGACCATTACAGCGTTGTAGGTCTGAAATATGTGCCTGTCGCAGTAAAGGCAGAAGATTATGAAGCCTTCAAATCCCAGTTCAAGGTTGTGGAAGACGGAAGCACAGTTGCCGGAGGATTTGGAGAAAACAATTTGCAGTCCTATAGTGCAGTTGCGGATGTTACCGCTGAAACAAACGGCTTAAAAGAAGCTGTAAAAGGTTCCGATGGAACATTCACATTCAAGGCCAGAACAAACGGTACAGGTTCCGGACTTAAAGATCAGGCACTCCAGACAGCATCCAATGTTACCGCAACAGTAAAAGAAGCAAGTGGAAGCTACGGTGAATTCTTAAGAGTAGATATTACCGGTGACGGATATGGTGCTCTTGGTGCTAAAATGTATGCTGTAAGATGGGATTACTACGGAAATGGTGATAAAGTTCTGGCATCTTACGGAACAAAATTTGCAGCAGATAACTGGATGCACAAAGCAATGGGAATCCAGCTTGGTCTGACAGATTCCTACCGTTGCCAGCTTCCAAAAGGAACAGACGGAACCGGAAAATGGAAAGTTACTGTATATGCAATGGGATATGCAGATACTGTATTTGAAGTTAATGCAACAGATGCAAATATTGTAAAACCGGAAGCAGGAGAAGCGGATACAACAGCATTAAAAGCAGCAGTAGAAAAAGCAGAAGCCTTAAAAGAAGCAGATTACACAGCAGATTCCTGGAAGGCAATGCAGTTAGAGCTTCAGGAAGCAAAAGATCTTCTTGCAAAAGAAAAACCAACTCAGGCAGAGGTTGATGAAGCTACAACTCATCTGAACACAGCCGTAGAGGCTCTTGTTAAAGCTGATACGAAGGTAACAGTCACTCTCAACAAGAAAACAGCCACTGTTTACAAAGGAAAAACAACTACACTGAAGGCAACTGTAACAGGAGCAGATGCACCAAAAGTTACATTTACTTCCAGCAACCCAAAAGTTGCAACAGTAAACAAAACAACCGGTAAAGTTACAGCAAAAGCAGCCGGAAAAGCAGTGATTACAGCTAAATGCGGAAACGTAAAAGCAACCTGTACAGTAACAGTTAAGAATCCAACTCTGAAGCTTGCAAAAACATCTGCATCTGTAAAAGTTGGAAAGACAACTAAGATTGCGGCAAAAGCAACTCCATCCGGAAAAATCACATACAAATCCAGCAATAAGAAAATTGCTACCGTATCTTCCAATGGTACAGTAAAAGGTATCAAGAAAGGTACAGCTAAGATTACAGTAACATGCAACGGTGTATCCAAGACATTTAAAGTAACTGTAAAATAATCGGATTAATTCAGTGTGAAAATTAACTGATTCACAGACATAGAAAAGAAATCCTGTATTCCGGTCAAAAGGGCAGGGTTTCTTTTCCTTGTAAAACATAAAATGACAGATATTCAGTGTGAAGTCACGTAGTGAAAGCGGATAGTTTTGTCTGTTTAATTATATAACGTTTCCGGAAAATACAGAGGGGATAAGTCTTGAAATTTAACATAATGCTACTAGTAGGAAATTTGCTATCTATATTTTCCAGAAATGTTATAAAAGAAGAGGAGAGGATTTATGGACAAGAATAATGAGCAGAAAAAAAATACGAATCCTGAAACAAATCAGAAACAGGATAATTTAAAGCCCTGGTTAAAGCTTCTTCCGGCA
>OGRG01002283.1_pt1 | contig 11213 bp, 8 predicted proteins | sample 1553501 | NCBI WGS metagenome assembly OGRG01 (sample SAMEA2580018, study PRJEB22360) | human gut metagenome | biome: human gut; feature: human-associated habitat; material: faeces | place: Denmark | collected 2008/2010 | reverse complement strand
AACAGGCCGGCACAAGTTTGCGGGGTTGCCGGGCGGAGAAGCCGATACGCTCCGCAAAGCGATGGGTAAGAAACAACGTGCGGTGCTGGACAAGATGAAGCCCAAGTTCATCGAAGGATGCAGCAAGCGGGGGCACGACGCCAAAATTTGCGAAAAGATCTGGGGCGACTGGGAAGCGTTCGCATCGTATGCTTTCAACAAGTCGCACTCGACCTGCTACGCTTACATCGCCTATCAGACGGGCTATCTGAAGGCGCACTACCCTTCCGAATTCATGGCCGCGCTGCTCAGCCGCAACCTTTCGGACATCAAGCAGATTACGCTCTACATGAACGAGTGCAAGCGCATGGGTATCCGGGTGCTCGGGCCCGATATCAACGAATCGCTCAACAACTTCTCCTCGAACAAGGAGGGCGACGTGCGGTTCGGCCTGGCTGCGGTGAAAGGCGTCGGCGAGGCGGCTGTGGAGAGCATCGTCGCGGAGCGGAACAAGAACGGCAAATTCAAGGACATATACGATTTCTTCGAACGGGTGAATTATACGGCCGTAAACCGCAAATGCCTCGAAAACATCGCCTATGCGGGCGGCTTCGACTCGATCTCCGGGTTCCACCGCTGCAAATTCTTCGGCACCGATCTGCGCGACTCCAGTTCGACGACCTTCATCGAGCAGCTGGTACGCTACGGGCAGCGGTTCCAAAGCGAGAAAGACAATGCCCAGCAAAGCCTTTTCGGAGGCGGCGAAGGGGTCGTGGATATTCAGCATCCCGTGATTCCGGCCTGTCAGGACTGGAGCACGCTCGAAACGCTGGGCAAGGAGCGCGAGATGATCGGACTCTACCTCTCGGCTCACCCGCTGGACGATTATGCGGTGATTATCCGCAATATGTGTAAGACGCAGCTTTCGGATCTTGACAACCTGGAATCCCTGCGCGGACAGGAGATTGCCGTGGCGGGGATGGTGATCGCCACGCAGAACCTCGTTACCAAGACGGGCAAACCCTGGGGAAAATTCACGCTTGAAGACTACAACGGCACGCACGAATTTGCGCTTTTCAGCAAGGACTACGAAAATTTCCGCAAATACCTGTTCAACGACTATTTCCTCTTCATCCGGGGCAAGGTCCAACCCAAGCCCTACAACGACAAGGAGCTGGAATTCAAGATTACTTCGATGGTACAGCTCTCCGAAATGCGCGACACGATGATCAAGGAGATGTATATCCAGCTGGCGATCGAGGATATCACGCGCGAAATGATCGAGGAGCTGACGCACCGCATCAAAGAGTCCGAAGGATCGACCACGCTGCGGGTGAATGTCTATGACCGAGATGCGCAGGTAAGCGTGAATATGTTCTCCAAACGGCACAAGGTGAGCCTCACGTCGAACCTCGTTTCGTTCCTCGAGGACAATGAAATCAAATATACTATCGTTTAATTTATAATCAAAACATCTAAAAAATTATGGCATTAGCAATCACAAAAGACAATTTCGAGGAGATCTCCGCATCCCAGCTTCCGGTAGTCATCGACTTTTGGGCGGAATGGTGCGGTCCCTGCCGCATGATCAGCCCGATCATCGACGAGCTGGCCGGCGAATACGAAGGCCGTGCGGTCATCGGCAAGTGCGACGTGGATAACAACGACGACATCGTGGGCAAGTTCATGGTCCGCAACATTCCGACGATCGTGTTCATCAAGGGCGGACAGGTCGTGGACAAACAGGTGGGTGCCTGCACGAAAGCCGACCTGGTAAAGAAACTCGAAAAATTGCTCTAATACTTTCGGCAGACGAGCCGACGAAACACGTACGGCGGCGGGGAGGATTCCCTGCCGCCTTTATTTTGTCAGGAAGCGTATGACAGAATGTCATATCGGAGGAGGTGGCACACCGTTTGTTGAATCCATGCGAGAGAATGGCTCTCTTCGGCAGCGGCAACCATAGTCCGCTGTATCAAAAAACGATAAATAATTCAATTAAAAAAATACCATAATACGATGAAAAACGGAAAAATCGGGGTTACCACCGAGAATATCTTCCCCGTTATCAAAAAGTTCCTCTATTCGGACCACGAAATCTTCCTGCGTGAGCTGATCTCCAACTCCGTGGATGCCACGCAGAAACTCAAGGCCCTGGCCTCGATGGGCGACGTAAAAGGCGACTTGGGCGACCTGACGATCCGCGTTTCGGCGGACAAGGATGCCAAAACCCTGACGGTCACCGACCGAGGCATCGGCATGACTGCCGACGAGGTGGAGCGCTATATTAACCAGATCGCCTTTTCGAGCGCCGAGGAGTTCATGGAGAAATACAAGAACCAGGCGATTATCGGCCATTTCGGACTGGGCTTCTACTCCGCTTTCATGGTCGCCGACAAAGTGGAGATTTTCACCCGCTCCTACAAGGAGGGCGCCAAGACGGTACACTGGAGTTGCGAAGGATCGCCCGAATACGAAATGGAGGAAACGACCGAGCAACGCGACCGGGGAACCACGATCGTACTGCACCTTTCGGCCGATACGCTCGAATACGGCGAAGATTCGAAGGTCGAAGAGCTGCTGCGCAAGTACTGCCGCTTCCTGCCCGTTCCCATCGCTTTCGGCAAGGTGAAGGAGTGGAAAGACGGCAAATACGTCGATACCAACAAGGACAACATCATCAACAACATCGCCCCGCTGTGGACCGTAAAACCCACCGAGATCACCGCCGAGCAATACAAGGAGTTCTACCACGAACTCTATCCCATAGGTGAAGAGCCGCTCTTCTCGATTCATCTGAATATCGACTATCCGTTCCACCTGACGGGTATCCTCTACTTCCCGAAGATTCGGAACAACTTCGAAATTCAGAAAAACAAGATCCAGCTCTACTCCAATCAGGTGTATGTGACCGATCAGGTCGAGGGGATCGTACCGGAATACCTCACCCTGTTGCACGGCGTGATCGACTCGCCGGATATTCCGCTGAACGTATCGCGCAGCTACCTGCAGAGCGATTCGAATGTCAAGAAGATTTCGAACTACATCACCCGCAAGGTGGCCGATCGCTTGCAGGAGCTCTTCACGACGATGCGTGCGGACTACGAACAGAAATGGGACGATCTGAAGATCTTCATCGAATACGGCATTATCACCGACGAAAAGTTCGCCGAGAAGGCAGAGAGTTTCATGCTGTGGAAGACGACCGAAGGCAAGTATTTCACCGCCGAAGAGTACAAGGAGGTCGTCAAAGGCAACCAGACCGACAAGAACGGTACGGTCGTTTTCCTCTATGTGGACGATCCCGTAGAGAAAAATTCGTTCCTCGAATCGGCCAAGGCCAAAGGTTATGACGTGCTGGTTATGGACGGACAACTCGACAACCACTATGTCAATTGGTACGAGTCGAAACACAAGGACGCCCGCTTCGTGCGCGTGGACAGCGACGTGATCGACAAGCTCATCCAGAAAGACGAAACGCTCAAGATGTCCCTGAGCGAGGCCCAGCAGGAGATCATGCGTCCCGTATTCGAAAGCCAGATGCCCAAGGACGAGAAGATCCACTACAACATTTCGTTCGAAGCGATGGCGGCCGATGCTGCGCCCGTGGTGATTACGCAGAACGAATTCATGCGGCGCATGAAGGAGATGGCAGCCATCAGCGGCGGAGGTATGAGCCAATTCTACAGCCAGATGCCCGATAACTTCACGATCGCCGTCAATGGCAACAACCCCATCGTGATCGACATCCTGGCCGATGTGGAGAAGAGCTACGGCGACAAGCTGAAGACCATCACCAAAAAGATCGATGCTGCGGTCGCCGAAGAGCGCCGTTTCGACGAAGTGGTCAAAGGCAAGAAAGAGGAGGAACTCACGCCCGAGGAGAAATCGACACGCGAGGAGCTTTCGAAGAAGATCGTCACCCTGCGCGACGAGCGCGATACGCGTCTGCGCGAAATTGGCGGAGAGAACAAGCTCGTCAAACAGATCATCGACCTGGCATTGCTCTCCAACGGATTGCTCAAGGGCAAAAACCTGACGGAGTTCATCCAACGCAGTATTTCGCTGATCGAGAAATAGCAGTAAATTACCGTATATCGAAGCGGCGGCCCCGAAAAGGAGCCGCCGCTATTTTATATCGGATAAAATCGTACGGAACTCTCATCCGGATTCCTCCATCGACGAAAATCCGAAATATCTTCCTCTTGGGAAAAATCGATACGATCAACCGGCGATTCGTAAAAAACAGCGTGAATTACAGGTTTTTTTCCAACAGCTCCATAAATCCTTTCGGAGCCCGACAGGGACGCCGCGTATCGCGGTGGATGAAACCCAGAACCGTAGAACCCGTATTGAGCAGCTCGCCCGCTTCGTTGTAAATTTCGTATTCGAACGTAATACGCGCTTTCGGCAACTCCCGGAGGGAAATTCGAACCGTGATCAATTCGTCGTAATGAGCCGGACGCAGGTACTTGGAGTGTACCTCGAGAATCGGCATCATCACGCCGTCCTTCTCCTCCATATCGGCATACGAAGAGCCGAAACTGCGGAGCAGCTCCGAACGGGCCGCTTCGTAATAGCAGATGTAATTCGAATGGTGTACGATACCCATCTGATCGGTATCCTTATACCAGACTCTGAATTTGAAATCTCTTGTCAGCATGGCGTTAAAACTCGATTAGTATATGGCCCGACGGCATTTTTCCCGCCGTCCTCAATAATTCCGGAGTACCTTTGGCGGTTATCCGAAGCACACCGGGCCTACCTTCGATCCGCACGGGATATTCACCCGGAGGCGGAAGCAGCTTGAGAGCCTCTCCCGAGGCGATATGTCCTGCGCAGTCCACATCGCCTGCCAACAGATACGGATGCGACAGCATCCGGGCGGCTTTGCGCATCTCTCCCCGCTCGATCAGACGACGAATGACCGTCGAACTCACCTTCTCGGCATCGACATCCTGTTTCTCGATCTCCGTCACACGGAAGCCGAACTCGTCATGCAATCCGTTGAGCAGCCGGTAATCTCCCTCCTTGTCGTGGCCGAAGCGGTGGTTGAAACCGACGACCAGATTCTTCACCCCCACCTTCCCGATCAGATAGTCCTTTACGAAACTCTCGGAAGGAATCCGGCTGAAGGCCCGGTCGAACGGAATCACGATCAGATTGTCGATTCCGAACTGGTCGAGCAGGTATATCTTCTCTTCGAGCGAAGTCAGCAGCCGCAGCCGCTCCTGTGTACCGAGCGTCACGCGGGGATGCGGGTCGAAGGTCAGCACGATACTTTCTCCCCCGACAGCGGCCGCCTCCCGGCGAATCCGGTCGAGCAAAACCCGGTGTCCGCTATGAACTCCGTCGTACGATCCGACGGTAGCCGCCGGCGAACGGAACGAAGGCAGATTTTCGAAGCCGTGGAATACTCGCATCGACACCTTAATTATTGTCGTTATTCTCTTCGGATTCCTTGACGCAGTAAGCAACCTTTTCCAGAAGAGTCGTAATATCGTAATTCTCCACGTAGATACCTTGCGGGAAATTCAGGCGTGTCGAGGTAAAGTTGAGTACGCCCTTGATGCCGGCGTTGATGATCGGCACGACCAGTTCGGGGGCGACTTTGGTCGGCGAAGATACGATGACGATCGAGATGTCGTTCTCCTGGACGACCTTCTCGAAACACTCCATGTGGTAGCACGGAATGTTGTCGATCGCAGTATCCACTTTTGCGGGATCGACGTCGAACGCGACCGTGATCCGCAGCTTCAGGCTCTTCCCGTTGAAATATTTGGTGATGGCCTGCCCCAGGTGACCCATACCGATTACGGCGATGTTCACCGGGCTTTCGCTGTCGAGGATGTTGCTGATAAAATCGATCAACACCTTTACGTCGTAGCCTTTCTTGGTATCGCTCGAGAACCCGATCAACATCAGATCCCGACGCACCTGCACAGCCGTAATGCCGTGAATCCCGGCCAGCACGTGCGAAAAAATGTGGGTAATGCCCTCCCTGTGGCAGGCGAGCAGCGTACGGCGATACTCGCTGAGCCGCTCGATCGTTTTTTCGGGAATTCCGTTGGGTATTAAAGCCATTTCAATCTACGGTAATGGTGAAGTCCGGTCGGTAGCTCACACGCATCCAGTTTTGATTGACGTGGTTGGACCCTCCGGGCATTTGCTGGAACGTATAAGAGGTTTGCAGCGGCGTGTAGCGGCGTCCCTCCATATCGTACTGGATGTCGGAATACATCGCCGGAACGAAGATCATCGCCGCATCGTAACCCCGGTAAGAGTAGAGCGACGGCAACGCCCCGAAAGCTTTGATGTAGTCGCTGTCGAAAGTCTTGATTACCTCGGCATCGCGTTTGGCGTGATAAGTCGAGAAGAGCACGAGCCGGTCCTTGAAGTAGAGCGCCCGATCGAGGTTCCCGAAGCGGTTCCAACGCGAATTGCCGACGATCGTGAAACGGGGAGGCGTCTTGCCGCGGGCTACGAGGTTGGTATTGGCCGAAGCGATGGCTGCCAGAATACGGTCCACTTCGAGCCCGCTGTCGCTCAAAACAATCAGCAGGTTGTCCTTGCCATTGGCCAGCAGCGACGAAAGCCCCTGGTCGCCCTCCTTGACAGCGTAACGATAATTATGCCGCGCGTAAGGTACACCCTGCAGTGCAGCCAGAATTTCCCGTTCGAACTCCCGGTCGTTCTTCTCTCCGTAGATCAAGGTAACCTGTTTGTGCTCACCCTGAGTCAGTTCTTCGATTTTGGCATATTTCCGCATCTGGGGCGGTGCCATCTGAAACAAAACATCGCTATCGACGTTCTTGACATCGGCCAGAGGCGATACGACCGGCACGGCATACTCCTCGGCATACCCGATTACGGCAGGAAGTTCCTCTTCGTAAACCGGGCCTACGATCAAGCGGGCCGCCCGAAAATCGGCGTCGTCCACAATCGTACGGAGTCGGTCGCTTTCCTGCCGGGTATTGAACAGATCGACCCGAACGGAGTATCCGTATTGGGTCTTTATCTTTTCAAGCCCCAGGAGAAATCCCTGGTAGAAATCGAGATAATTCGGATTCTGTTTGTCGCCATCGGTCATCGGCAACAACAGCGCCACACGAAGCGGCTCTCCGCTGCTCAATGCCAGAAAATCCACCTCTTTCACCTGGGGTTCGACCGTCGTCAAGGTATCGCTCTCCGTTGGCTCGGGCTGTCCGAATCGCTCTTCCGGCGCCGGCTCGGTCGCGGACTTTGCATCGCCGGGGACTTTCAGCATACTTCCCGAACGGAGGTCTTGCGCTGAAATACCGTTCAGCCGCTCCAGATTTTCAACCGTCGTACCGAAGCGACGGGACAGCGCGTACATCGTCTCCCCGGGAGCGACGATGTGGTACATATAACCCTCCTCGGCAACCAGGTTCAGGCGATCCTTGTACTGCTCCCAGGCCGCCGTGTTTTCCGCTGCGTCGGTCTTGCCGACCGCCTTTTTGCGAATCAAAATGACCGAACCCGGTTTCAGGTGAATCGGATCCAGACCGGGATTGTCCTCCATGATGGTTTCGACCGAGATCGCATAGCGCTTCGAAATTCCATAAAGAGTTTCGCCCTTCTGCACCGTGTGCTGATCGAAGGTCTTCTTCAGCTTTTTAGGAGAAAGCTGCTCCTGTACGACGACACCCGTTTCCACGACCGGGATTTTAAGGCTCTGGTCGGCTTTGAGCCCTTGAGCGAGCTGCGGATTTTCGGCGGCGATCACCTGTTCCGCCACTCCATAGGTTTTGGCCAGCGAATAGAGCGTTTCCCCGTGCCGGACGTTGTGGACATAGTATTTTGCACCGTTGATATAAACGATCGTCTGCGATTTCTCGATAGACTGCGGCTCCTGGGCATAAAGGTTCGCCCCGGCCGTCAGCAACATCGCGGTACAACACAGTTCCTTCAGCATAGTCTATTGTTTCTCGTTTTTCTCCCGGCAGCGGATTTCGGTAATAATTTTCTTGGTATAGAGCGGGAAATCGCCGTTCATCATCCAGGAGTAATAGCTCGGCTCGACGCGGAAAACCTCCGCGACCGAACGGCCCTTATATTTGCCGAATCCGAAGACCTCTTCCCCTTTTTCGTTATAGAGGATGCGTCCTGCAAAGTCGGCGGATTCCGCCCGCGTGGAAAATTCAGCCAGAGCCGCGACATCGTTCTGCAACTCCTCGTAACGGTCCAACTGGGCTTTCAGCACTTCGTACGTCGCCAACGTATCGGCTTCGGCCGAATGGGCATCCGCGAGATCCTTGCCGCAATAGAACTTATAGGCCGCCACCAGCGTCCGTTGCTCCATTTTGTGAAAGATATTCTGCACGTCGATGAATTTACGTTTGCGGAAATCCACGTCCACACCGGCCCGCATGAACTCCTCGACCAGCATCGGCAGATCGAAGCGGTTCGAATTGAACCCTCCGAAGTCGCAGCCGCGGATGAACTGTTCGAGCGACTTGGCGACCTGCGCGAAGGTCGGGCAATCCTTGACGTCCTCGTCCGTAATGCCGTGGATGGCGGTAGCCTCCTCCGGAATGTGCATTTCCGGATTGAGCTTGCGGGTTTTGACGATCTCTTCGCCGTCGGGCATGATCTTGGCCATCGAAATCTCGACGATGCGGTCCTTGGCGGTGTCCACGCCGGTCGTTTCGAGGTCGAAGAAGATGATCGGACGCTTGAGGTTTAACTTCATCTGAGGGGCCGTTATGCGTTGATCATCATCGGCATGAGCAGCATGAGCGTCGAGCTTGTCTGCTTGTCGTCATATACGGGTTTGAAGACGCCGGCACGGGTCGAGTCGGCCAGTTCGATCACCACGGTCGGCGTGTCCATGTTCGAGAGTATCTCGACGAGGAACGTCGATTTGAAGCCGATCGTGATCTCCTCGCCGTCGTAGCTGCACGAAATGGTCTCGTTGGCCGACACCGAGAAGTCGATGTCCTGCGCCGTGAGGTTGATCCGGTTGTCGCCGATGTCCATGCGGATCAGGTTGGTGGTCGGATTCGAGCAGACCGCCACGCGCTTGATGCCGTTCACCAGCTCGATGCGGTCCACCAGCACCTTGTTGGGGTTGTTGGCCGGAATCACGGCGTTGTAGTTCGGGTAGTTGCCCTCGATCAGACGGCAGACGAGCGTGTGGCTCTTGAGCTTGAAGAGCGCGTTTTTCGAGTCGAAGCTCATCTCGATGGCGTCGTCCTCCTTCAGCAGCACCGATTTGAGCAGGTTGGCCGGTTTCTTGGGCAGGATGAACGAAGCCGTGACCTCGTTCGCGGTCTCGGACTCGTACTTCACGAGCTTGTGCGCGTCGGTGCCCACGAACGTCAGCGCGCCGGGCGCAAGATTGATGTAGATGCCGTTCATCACGGGACGCAGTTCGTCGTCGGCCGTGGCGAAGATCGTCTTGTTGATGCCGTTGACCAGCGTATCCACGTCCATGCTCAGCTCCTTCTTCTCGGCGCTCAGCTGCGGTACGGCGGGATAGCTCACGGCGCTCGCGCCGGGAATCGAGAGCGAACCGCTCTTCCAGTTGATCGTGATTTCCCAGTTCTTATCGTTTACGTCGATGGTCAGCGGCAGTTCGGAGAACTCCTTCAGGGAGTCGAGCATCAGTTTGGCGGGTGCGGCGATGGTTCCCTCGCTCTCCACGCTGTCTACCGTAATGGAGCCGATGAGCGTCGTTTCGAGGTCCGAAGTCGTGACCTTCAGTTCGTTGCCGCTCAGCTCCATCAGGAAGTAATCCAAAATGGGAAGCGTGTTCTTATTGCTGATAACCTTGCCGGTGGTAGCCAGAAGCGAGAGCAGGGCCGAGCTTGATACTGAAAATTTCATACGTTTGTTTCCTTTCTTTATTTTCTGTTATGGTTTCTGTTATTCTAAAACTGCGAGTTTGTCGAGCGCCGTGGAGATCATCTTGCGCACGAAGGGTTTGTAGTCCGTATCGACGTTCTGGGCGATGCGCTGGGCGATGATGGTGCAGATCGTGGCAGCGCGGTGGCCCATCAGGGCCGCCAGACCGGCAAGCGCCGAACCCTCCATTTCGAAGTTGGTGATGCGGCGTCCGCGGTAGTCGAACGATTCGATCTTCTCGTTGAGCCGCGCATCCTGCGGCTCGAGACGCACCCAGCGGCCCTGCGGCGCATAGAAGCCCGGAGCGGCGATGGTGATGCCCTCGCGCGTCACGTCGCGGAAGTGTTCGAACAGCGTCTTGTCGGCGTCGATGAAGTAGGGCTTGGGAAGCAGTTCGTTCCAGCCGACGTGCTCCATGAAGGCCTTTTCGATGGCGAGGTCGCAGACTTCGTTGCGGCCCTTATAGTAGTTCAGCAGGCCGTCGAAGCCCACCGACGTACGCGAGAAGACGAACTCCCCTACCTTGATGTCGGGCTGGATGGCGCCCGAAGTGCCCAGACGCACCAGCGTCAGCTGCCGTTTCTGCGCCTTCTCCTGCCGGGTGGCGAAATCGACGTTGGCCAGCGCGTCCAGCTCCGTGACCGAGATGTCGATGTTGCCGATGCCGATGCCCGTCGAAAGTACCGTCATGCGTTTTCCCTTGTAGGTGCCCGTCACGGTCTTGAATTCGCGGTTGGCGACTTCGCATTCTCTGGTGTCGAAAAATTCCGTAACCAAGGCCACGCGGCCGGGGTCTCCGACGAGAATCACCGTGTCGGCGAGCTGCTCCGGCAGCAGGTGCAGGTGGAAAATCGAACCGTCGTTGTTGATAATCAATTCAGAAGCAGGAATCGTTCTCATAATAGTCGTTTTTAATTTTCATAATTGGCATAAAAGTAATATATTTACCTCGAATATCAAAACTTCGAAGACAATTTTTCATAAATATATGTATAGATAAACCTCTTTAAAATATGACACTCGTCAAATCCATTTCCGGCATCCGCGGCACGGTGGGCGGGGCGCAGGCCGAGAACCTGACGCCCCCCGACGTCGTGAAATTCACCACTGCATACGCACGTCTGATCGCCGAGCGGAATCCCGGCAAAAAACTAACCATAGTCGTAGGCCGCGACGCCCGTATTTCGGGCGAAATGGTCTCCGATCTGGTCGAGGGTACCCTGCTGGCCTGCGGCGCCGACGTGATCAACGTCGGGCTTTGCACCACGCCGGGCACCGAGATGGCCGTCATCACCAAGCGGGCCGACGGCGGCATCATCATCACCGCGTCGCACAACCCGCGTCAGTGGAACGCCCTGAAGCTGCTC
>OGRG01002276.1_pt1 | contig 11252 bp, 8 predicted proteins | sample 1553501 | NCBI WGS metagenome assembly OGRG01 (sample SAMEA2580018, study PRJEB22360) | human gut metagenome | biome: human gut; feature: human-associated habitat; material: faeces | place: Denmark | collected 2008/2010 | reverse complement strand
GTCTATATCGTTTTTTAGGGGAACGCCAGATTGTTCCGTTAGCCGATACGGTAGGAGCGGGGGATTCCTTTACTGCCGCTTTCTGTGCTTCCATTCTGAATGGCAAGTCTGTTCCCGAAGCTCATAAGCTGGCTGTCGAAGTTTCCGCTTATGTTTGTACGCAGAGCGGTGCAATGCCCGAACTTCCGGTTATTCTGAAAGACAGATTGTTGTAGAATCTCTTTAAATTCAAAAAGAAGGTGTGTCAAAAGCAACTAAACTCTCCTCCTTCCTGAAGGAGGGGAATTTAGTTGCTTTTGACACACCTTCTTTTCTGTTTCTTATTTCAGTAAATGTCCCCCTTCCCTGTGTTTTGATTTACTACTTAATCTGTTAATTATTAGAATGATAATAACAGATGTTCTTTTCTCTAATTGTCCCCCTCTTTCTTTCCTTGTTTTATAAGCCGATTGCCTATCTTTGCGGCAGGTCTTTAAATAATAAATTAAAAAGAGAAAACTACTTTATGAAACACATTTCAAACTTCCTCAGATCAAAAAGCTGGAACGTATTTTTGTTTTTATATCTTGCTCTTCCTTTGTTTGCGCAAAAGGAATATAAGATCGATCAGGTATCCGTTGTCAATGTAGGCGATGGCAGACTGTTGTTTCGGGAACTGAAAACGGAAAAAGCATTGAATGGCGAACATCGCATCATAGATGGTTATCATTCCGCCTATGTGCTGGCATCTTTTAAAGATGGTTTTTATGATGGCGGATACAAAGAATATGTGGACAATATATTAATAACGGAAGGAAGTTATAAAGAAGGGCGGAAGGATGGCCTCTTCAAGATTAACTCCAAGTTTGACGGTAAGCTGAAAGAAGAAAAGTCCTATAAGGAAGGTAAGCTGGACGGTACGAGCAAAAGTTACTTTACTACCGGAAAAGTGGAAAGTGAAAGAAACTTCCGGATGGGGAAAGAGCACGGGAAGCAACTGTCGTACGAATCTGACGGTACTTTGCGGAAAGAGCATAATTACAAGGACGGGAAGCAGGTAGGCAAACAGTATACTTTTCTGAAAGGTACATATGATTTGTATGAGACCGTTTATTTCAATGAAGAAGGTTTGCAGGACGGTGAATATTCGTCCGTGTTTACGTTTGGCTCGCCACGTATACTGGGTAGTTATAAGAATGGAAAGAAGAATGGTCGGTGGACTACTTTTGCTGAAAGCGGAGATACGCTGATGATTGAAACCTATCTGGATGGAAAAGAAGATGGACTCCATGTCTCATTTGCCAACGGAAGTGGGGTAAGGCAGAAAGAATATTATATGAAGAACGATCGTAAAGACGGTTTATACCGTGAATATAATCTGGAAAATGGTGAATTGAGATATGAAGCTACCTATCAGGCCGGCAGATTGCATGGCAAGGAACGACGGCTGATAGTGAGCAACCGCTTTGATTATTGGGAAACTTCTACCTATGTGAACGGAAGGCAGAACGGACCGTTCGAAGCTCGTTATGTAAAGAATGACCAGCTTCGTGAATGTGGGGAATATAAGAATGGTCGCCGTGTAGGACGATGGAAACGCTACACTATTGATGGTAAACTGGAAAAGGAATGGGATGAAAACTAACCGGTAGATGAAAGGTCAGGGCATAAAAAAAGGAGCAACGCCTTGCTCCAACCTTTGTTAACCTTAAATCTAATACTATGAAAAACACAGTGCAAAGATACGGACTTCTGTGAAATCTGCAAATTATCCAAGTAAAACGCTATGTTTTATAACATTGATTAAGTGTTTGTTTTACGCTTTATACTTTTGTTAATACTTTCCGATGGTCTGAAAGAGGACTGCTTTCCTTCTTTTTAGAATAATAAATAGCTGAAGTTAGAGAACTTTACAGTATTATTTCTTATTTTTGTTCTTAATTGGATTACAGAAAGAACTACGAAATGATGAGATGGATGAAGACGATGAGATATCTGAAGTGGATGCTGGTGCTGTTTTGTTTAATCGGGATGACGGCTTGCCGGCAGGATACACCCCGTTTTCGTATTGGGGTGGCTCAATGCAGCGATGATTCATGGCGACATAAGATGAATGATGAGATTCTTCGGGAAGCGATGTTTTATAATGGTGTTTCGGTGGAAATCCGTTCGGCAGGGGATGATAACAGTAAGCAGGCGGAAGATGTCCATTATTTTATGGACGAAGGAGTCGATCTGCTGATTATTTCCGCTAACGAAGCTGCTCCTATGACTCCGATTGTAGAAGAAGCTTATCAGAAAGGCATCCCCGTTATTCTTGTAGACCGGAAGATTCTTTCGGATAAATATACTGCCTATATCGGAGCCGATAATTATGAAATTGGTCGTTCGGTAGGAAACTATATTGCCTCCAGTCTGAAAGGGAAGGGAAATATAGTAGAACTGACAGGATTGAGCGGTTCGACTCCTGCAATGGAACGGCATCAGGGATTTATGGCTGCCATCAGTAAATTCCCGGATATAAAGCTGATTGATAAAGCGGATGCTGCTTGGGAACGTGGTCCGGCAGAGATAGAAATGGATAGTATGCTTCGGAGGCATCCTAAGATTGATGCTGTGTATGCCCATAATGACCGTATCGCTCCGGGTGCCTATCAGGCAGCAAAGATGGCAGGGCGGGAGAAGGAAATGATTTTTGTCGGCATAGATGCCTTGCCGGGTAAGGGAAACGGACTGGAACTGGTTCTGGACAGTGTGCTGGATGCCACCTTTATCTATCCGACCAATGGTGATAAGGTACTGCAACTGGCTATGGATATTCTGGAGAAGAAACCCTATCCCAAAGAAACGGTGATGAATACCGCTGTTGTGGACCGTACCAACGCACACGTCATGCAGTTGCAGACCACACACATTTCCGAACTCGACAAAAAGATTGAAACGCTCAACGGACGTATCGGTGGCTATCTCTCTCAGGTAGCTACACAACAGGTCGTTTTATACGGCAGTCTGATTATCCTTTTATTGGTAGCCGGCTTATTATTGGTCGTTTATAAATCACTCCGCTCAAAGAATCGCTTGAATAAAGAACTTTTTAAGCAGAAGCAACAATTGGAAGAGCAACGTGACAAACTGGAAGAACAGCGTGACCAATTGATACAACTTTCTCATCAACTGGAAGAAGCTACTCATGCCAAGCTGGTATTCTTCACCAATATTTCTCACGACTTCCGTACTCCGTTGACATTGGTTGCCGATCCGGTAGAACATTTGTTGGCGGACAAGACACTGAGCGGAGATCAGCACCGGATGCTCATGCTGATTCAGCGGAATGTGAACATCCTTCTGCGTCTGGTCAATCAGATTCTGGATTTCCGTAAATATGAAAACGGCAAGATGGAATATACTCCGGTTACGGTGGATGTCCTTTCTTCTTTCGAAGGATGGAATGAGTCTTTTCAGGCGGCAGCCCGTAAGAAGCATATCCATTTTTCTTTTGATAGTATGCCGGATACGGATTATCATACACTGGCAGACATGGAGAAGCTGGAACGTATTTATTTCAATCTCCTGTCCAATGCCTTTAAGTTTACACCGGAAAACGGGAAAATAGCCATCCGTCTGTCTTCCCTTAGTAAAGAGGACAAGCGATGGATACGTTTCACGGTGGCAAATACCGGTTCCATGATTTCTGCCGAACATATCCGCAATGTATTCGACCGTTTCTATAAGATCGATATGCACCATACCGGTTCGGGAATCGGACTGGCATTGGTAAAAGCCTTCGTAGAAATGCACGGTGGTATGATCTCTGTAGAGAGCGATGAGAAACAGGGCACGGTCTTTACCGTTGAACTGCCTGTACAGTCTTGCGAGGCTGTTGCTGCCGAACCGGATACCACCCTTGTTTCTGCGGATTCCCGTACAACAGATGTTCTATTGGCAGAAGAGGAAGAACTGGAAAAAGGATATGACTCTTCCAAATCGTCCGTATTGATTATTGATGATAATGAGGATATCCGTTCGTATGTTCATACGCTGTTGCATACAGACTATACGGTGATTGAAGCGGCAGACGGCTCCGAAGGAATCCGTAAGGCTATGAAGTATGTTCCGGACCTGATCATTTCTGATGTGATGATGCCGGGCATTGATGGCATTGAATGTTGCCGCCGGCTGAAAAGTGAGTTACAGACCTGTCATATTCCGGTTATTCTGCTGACAGTGTGTTCACTGGACGAACAGCGTATTCAGGGATATGACGGTGGTGCGGATTCTTATATTTCAAAGCCGTTCAGTTCACAGCTGTTGCTGGCACGTGTCCGCAATCTGATCGATTCTCACCGTCGTCTGAAACAGTTCTTTGGTGACGGGCAGACATTGGCAAAAGAAGATGTCTGCGATATGGACAAGGATTTTGTAGAAAGATTCAAGTCATTGATTGAAGAGAAAATGGGAGACTCCGGTTTGAATGTGGAGGACTTGGGCAAAGACATGGGACTAAGCCGTGTGCAGCTTTATCGCAAGATTAAATCATTGACTAACTACTCTCCGAATGAATTGCTCCGTATCGCCCGTTTGAAGAAGGCAGCTTCTTTGCTTGCTTCTTCGGACATGACCGTAGCGGAGATTGGTTATGAAGTCGGTTTCAGTTCACCTTCTTATTTCGCCAAGTGCTATAAAGAGCAGTTTGGAGAGAGCCCGACAGATTTCCTGAAAAGGAAAGGATGATTTCATTGATATCGTAAAGAGGGATATATGAAAGATTATAAAGTAGATAAAGAGAGCTTTTCCGAATCCTTTCGGAAGGAAGTGTACGAAGTCGTATCCCAGATACCTGTGGGAAAAGTATCTACTTATGGAGGTATTGCTTTGCTGTTGGGGGCACCCCAATGCTCGCGGATGGTGGGACGTGCATTGAAAGAAGTGCCGGATGAATTATCCATTCCCTGCCATAGAGTTGTAAATTCCACCGGAAGGCTGGTGCCCGGTTGGGTGGAACAAAAACAACTCTTGCTGGCAGAAGAAGTTTCTTTCAAAGCTAACGGATGCGTTAATCTGAAAGAACATTTGTGGCACGTGGATGAATGAAGGATGCAAGGAAGGTAAGCCATATCATCCGTATCCATACAATAAAGAAAACCCATACATGAAGCCATAAGGTCCTGGTAATGAAATCTCTGATGGGTACAGGGACGAATATGTCGATAGGAACGATACATAACAGCACAAAACAGCACCAAAATAGAATCTTGTCTGTTGCGGTACGTGTTGGTCTGCTCCAATACCAGAGCATGAAACCTGCCAATGCGATAATATAGGTATGCTTCTCGGCGGAGTCACTCAGTAATACTACCCAGCCCATGAGAATGCCCAAAGCCTGGGCACGGAAGGCAAAAGACGACCATTTGCGGAAATTCCCCAAAAAGAGCAGAGTCAGCAAGCCGAGCATTCCTATCTGAAGTGCACGGAAGTGTGGCAATGTCCATGCTGCAATGGGGCGGGCATAGAAAAATGAATCATAAGCTCCGGCGGACTGATGAACAGCAAGACTATGGCACCATTCTTCATAATAGGGGAGCAAATCTGCAGGAGCTATTTTTATTAACGGTAATGCAAGCAATACAATGCCCATTGTAACGGCATAGCCAAAGTTACGCCATACGTGAGGATAGCACAGCAACAATGCCAGTTCGAAAATTCCATATACTTTGGTACATCCCGAAATCATGATTAACAGAACAGCCAGAAATCCACGGTCTTTTTCCAATAACGTATAGGCGAATAAGAATAAATAGGCTACCGTTATGTTATACTGAAATGAAAGTAAACTTTGTCCTAAAATCAGTAACAGAAAAAGGAACATACGGCATTTCTGCTGCTGGGTGAATTGTTGGGGCAGCGTGAAGATCGCCATAAAGAACAGCGAATAATTGAATAGATTCCACGCGAAAGGTCCCAGCCATGCAGGCAGATACGCAAACGGAGCGAACAATACCGTGAAAACTGGAGAATAAAGGAAGTAGCGTCCGTGAGCTTCTACAAATTCAGTTGTGTATGGGCTGATGCCTTGCCAGAAGAATTGAGTAGCGTCCGAGAAGACCATAAAGTTTTGATGCCGTCCTCGTATAAATTCGAGCAGAGTCACTATAAAAGCGAGCAGGAAACCTATCATGTAGAGATTCCGCCGGCTATAGAAAAACGGCATTTTGGGGTTCTTTTTACTAAGGAACTGTACTTGGCTTTTGTCGTCTAGTGTGGCAGTACCTGTTTGTTTTTCTTTTGTTGTGTAATGACAATTATCCTTCCCCAGGAAAATTGTAATAGCCCTGTTGAACATATAAATCTAGTTTAGTTATTGACGCCAAATATACGGTGTTTAAGTGAAATATTCAAACTTATTTTATATTTATCTGCCGGTTTGTTCTATTTTGCTGAGTGATAGGGGAATATTACCCGGAAACTTTCCATATCATTACAAATAAAGCCCTCTGTATGCCCCGGATTTTGAATATAATTTGTATGTTTAATCCGTTTTTTGTATCTTTGTGCCAGCAAGATACTGGAACAGGCTGTTTTTATACATAAAAATGCTATTTTTTGCTATTCGTTGAAAGGATTATCTTATCAAATTCTATTCCTTTTTTAATTACTCAGTCTGTCAATAATCATTTTATTAATTATTTCGGGATTCATTGTTATTTGTCCCTTATTTAAATCAGAACTTTATACGATATAAAGAAAGATTCCTGTTATCGTTTGTTCTTGTCTTGCTGTGTATATTATTTTAATAACCTAAACCATTTTATTGTATGAGTAAAATAGAAATTAAAGATCTCTATCTGGTTTTTGGCAATGAGAAGCAGAAGGCTTTGAAGATGTTGAAAGAAGGTAAAACAAAAAGTGAAATATTGAAAGCGACCGGATGTACAGTTGCGGTGAAAGATGCGAATCTTTCCATTAATGAAGGCGAAATATTCGTCATTATGGGGCTGTCCGGTAGTGGAAAGTCCACTTTACTCCGCTGCATCAACCGTTTGATACGCCCTACTTCCGGAGAAGTGATTATCAATGGAACAGACATAGCCAAAGTGTCGGATAAGGAACTGTTGCAGATTCGCCGGAAAGAACTGGCTATGGTCTTTCAGAACTTCGGTCTGCTTCCTCACCGTTCTGTCTTGCATAATATAGCTTTCGGGCTCGAACTACAGGGAGTAAAAAAGGGAGAACGGGAGCAGAAAGCGATGGAAAGTATGCAACTGGTGGGGCTGAAAGGCTACGAGAATCAGATGGTAAGTGAACTGTCGGGTGGGATGCAGCAGCGTGTCGGGCTGGCGCGGGCTTTGGCCAATAATCCCGAAGTCCTGTTGATGGATGAGGCCTTCTCGGCACTCGATCCTTTGATCCGTGTGCAGATGCAGGATGAACTGCTGACTTTGCAGTCGAAGATGAAAAAAACGATTGTCTTTATTACTCACGACCTGAGTGAAGCGATTAAATTGGGTGACCGGATTGCTATCATGAAGGATGGAGAAATTGTACAAATCGGTACATCGGAAGAAATCCTGACCGAACCTGCCAACGCTTATGTAGAACGATTTGTGGAGAATGTAGATCGAAGCAAGATTATAACAGCTTCCTCTGTTATGGTAGATAAACCCATAGTGGCACGTTTGAAGAAAGAAGGCCCGGAGGTGCTGATCCGTAAGATGCGCGAACGGAATCTGACCGTTCTTCCGGTAGTCGATTCCAATAATCTGTTAGTAGGAGAGGTGCGGTTGAATGACTTGCTGAAACTACGAAAAGAGCAAATCCGCTCCATCGAGTCCGTAGTAAGGCATGAAGTTCATTCAGTGCTGGGTGATACGGTGCTGGAAGATATTCTTCCGTTGATGACAAAAACGAACTCGCCAATCTGGGTCGTAAATGAGAATCGGGAGTTTGAAGGCGTAGTGCCACTTTCCTCATTGATCATCGAAGTAACGGGAAAAGATAAAGAAGAAATTAATGAAATCATTCAAAACGCAATAGAATTATGATAAATATCGGACAATATATAGAGACTGCCATTAATTGGCTCACAGAACATTTTGCTTCCTTTTTTGATGCTCTCAGCATGGGGATCGGAGGATTCATAGACGGTTTTCAGCACGTACTGTTTGGAATACCTTTTTATATCACAATTGCAGTGCTGGCTGCGCTCGCCTGGTTTAAGTCGGGTAAGGGGACAGCCGTATTTACCCTCTTGGGTTTATTGCTTATTTACGGCATGGGCTTTTGGGAAGAAACGATGCAGACATTGGCATTGGTACTTTCTTCCACTTGTCTGGCATTGCTTTTAGGCGTTCCGTTGGGAATCTGGACTGCCAACAGTGATCGTTGTAACAAGATAATGCGCCCTGTCCTCGACTTTATGCAGACAATGCCTGCCTTTGTCTATCTGATTCCTGCCGTTCTATTCTTCGGATTGGGAACTGTGCCGGGAGCTTTTGCCACCATCATCTTTGCAATGCCTCCTGTGGTTCGTCTGACCGGTCTGGGCATTCGTCAGGTTCCTAAAAACGTAGTAGAAGCCTCCCGCTCTTTTGGAGCTACTCCCTGGCAGCTTCTTTATAAGGTGCAATTGCCTTTGGCGTTGCCTACTATTCTGACGGGAATCAACCAGACGATCATGATGTCACTTTCGATGGTAGTGATTGCTGCCATGATTTCTGCCGGAGGATTGGGAGAAATCGTGCTGAAAGGTATCACCCAAATGAAAATCGGACTCGGATTTGAAGGCGGTATCGCAGTCGTGATATTGGCGATCGTGCTGGACCGCATCACTCAGGGTATGGCAGATAACAGAAAAAGTAAAAAGAAATAAGAATCACACCAAAGAAAGGAATAATCAATGAATAAGATAAAAATGATTGCGGCAATGTTTATTGCCGGCATACTCTTAACCTTCGTTTCCTGCGGAGACAACGGAAAGAGTAAGAAGATAAGTATCGCTTATGCCAACTGGTCGGAAGGTATTGCAATGACAAACCTTGCCAAAGCGATTTTTGAAGATCAGGGGTACGATGTAAAGTTGCTGAATGCCGACCTTGCACCTATATTTACCTCTATCTCCCGTAAGAAAGCAGACGTATTTATGGATGTCTGGATGCCTGTCACTATGGAAGATTATATGAAACAATACGGGGATAAACTCGAAGTTATCGGGGATATTTATGATGGTGCCCGTATCGGGCTGGTGGTTCCGGATTACGTTACGATCAACTCAATCGAAGAACTGAACGCGGAAAAGGAACGTTTCTCCGGTCAGATTGTCGGTATTGATGCCGGAGCCGGTATTATGAAAGCTACCGATCAGGCCATCAAAGACTATGGATTGGATTATAAACTGATGACTTCGAGCGGACCTGCCATGACTGCTTCCCTAAAGAAAGCGATTGATAAGAAAGACTGGATTGTCGTGACGGGATGGACGCCTCACTGGATGTTCGACCGTTTCAAGCTGAAAGTTCTTCAGGACCCGAAGCTGATATATGGAAATACGGAATCCATTCATACCATAGCATGGAAAGGTTTTAGTGAGAAAGACCCTTTTGCTGCCGAACTTTTGGGCAACATTCGTCTGACAGATGCGGAAATCAGCTCTTTAATGACTGCTCTGGAAGAGGCGCAGACAATGGAAAGACAGGCTGCCCGTCAATGGATGGAAGAACATCAGGAACTGGTAAACAGTTGGATTCCTGAGAAAGATTGATATGCAAACACTACTTTAACCATCCTGCCATTCTTTCTTTACCATAGAAGTAGTAGAAAAGTAGTCCCAGCCAGCTGGTAAGAACGATTAATACAATCGCTATAAGTCTTTTCTCTACAGCCGCATTTATATTCCAAATCTCTATGGCAGCTCTGAAAGTCAGTATCAAACCGATAATCCAAATAACAAATCCGATCATATCTTTAGAGTTTTAATGAATATCTTCGTGAGAAGTAATCGTTACTTCTAAGATATAAACAAAAAAGGCAGGAATCTGTTTCCAGGATTCCTGCCTTTTATTATGTACAAAGTATTTCTACTTATTATTCAGCTGTATCAGCTCCCCAATTTTCTCTGGCAAGACGTTTGTAGCTGTTGTAACGCCATTTAGCGTTTTCTTCAGCAGCTTTAAACAGTTCTTCAGCTTCAGCAGGATATTGTTTCATTACAGAAGCGTAACGAACTTCACCCTTCAAGAAACCTTGGAAGTCTTCCCAGTTAGGTTCTTTGCTATCCAGTTGGAACGGATTCTTGCCTTCTTCTTCCAAAGCAGGGTTGTAACGCCACAAGTGCCAGTAACCGCACTTAACAGCCTTTTCTTCTTCTTCCTGGCTCTTACCCATACCAGCTTTCAGACCGTGGTTGATACATGGAGCGTAAGCGATGATCAGTGATGGTCCCGGATATGCTTCAGCTTCACGGATAGCTTTCAGAGTCTGAGCTTGGTCAGCACCCATAGCAATCTGAGCAACATATACATAACCGTAAGTAGTAGCCATCAGACCGAGGTCTTTCTTACGTACACGCTTGCCTGCAGCAGCAAACTTAGCGATAGCGCCTACCGGAGTAGCTTTAGAAGACTGACCACCTGTGTTAGAGTAAACCTCAGTATCCAATACAAGGATGTTGACGTCCTTACCGGAAGCGATTACATGGTCAAGACCACCGTAACCGATATCGTAAGAAGCGCCGTCACCACCGATGATCCACTGGCTGCGTTTAACAAGATATTGTTGCAGATCAGCGATTTGCTTGCAGTGGTTGCATTTATCTTTAGCAGCTTCTACCATCGGAATGATCTTTTCGGCCAGTTCCTTAGTCTTTTCTGCATCCAGCATATTGTTGATCCATTCAGCAAATACTTCTTTGTATTCAGCCGGGCAGCAATCAGAAGCGATAGCTTCGTTCATTACTTTCACCAGACGGGCACGCATCTTTTCGTTAGCCAGTTCCATACCCAGACCAAATTCACAGAAGTCTTCGAACAAGGAGTTAGCCCATGCAGGACCGTGACCCTTTTCGTTCATAGTGTACGGAGTAGAAGGAACTGAACCGGAGTAGATAGAAGAACATCCTGTAGCGTTAGCAACCATTTCACGGTCACCGAACAACTGAGAAATCAGTTTCACGTACGGAGTTTCACCACAACCGGAGCAAGCGCCTGAGAACTCAAACAACGGAGTTGCGAACTGAGAGTTCTTCACGTTAGCCTTGATGTCTACCAGGTGTTGTTTGCTCT